>Ga0182739_1001018_pt1 | contig 31113 bp, 32 predicted proteins | sample eDN5th30CBELigBY_FD_128873 | JGI IMG/M metagenome (GOLD analysis project Ga0182739, IMG submission 128873) | Enriched backyard soil microbial communities from Emeryville, California, USA - eDNA 5th pass 30_C BE-Lig BY (version 2) (version 2) | ecosystem: Environmental > Terrestrial > Soil >... | reverse complement strand
ACGGCGGCACCGAGCTGGTCGAGAGTGAGGCCGGCGGCGGTGCGGTAATGCCGCATGCGCTGTCCCAGGGTCGCCAGATCGTTCACGAAATGCATCTTATGGAAAGAACCGGGGTTCTTTCCACCCAGTTTCCCATGGAGTCCGCGGAAAGTGCGCGCAGAATGGCGAGAGATCAGGAAATTCAGGAGGAGCAATGACCGTGACCGCAGACCGTCCTGCCGGCGCCGCTCCGGAGACCGAGATCTTCGAGCCCGTCCACGACGCATCGTGGGCGCTGGCTCCCGAGGGCACCGACCAGCGCGTCATCGACTGGGTCGAGAAGATGGCCCACCTGACCACCCCCGACACCGTCGTCTGGTGCGACGGCTCGCGTCGCGAGCAGGATGAACTGCTGCGCCTTCTCGTCGAGAAGCAGACCCTCACCCGGCTGAACGCCGAGCACCGCCCGTACAGCTTCCTCGCCCGCAGCCACCCCGAGGACGTGGCCCGGGTCGAGGCGCGCACCTTCATCTGCTCCGAGAAAGAAGACGACGCCGGACCCAGTAACAACTGGCACGACCCCGCCGACATGCGCGCCACGCTCGAGGGCCTGTTCGCCGGCTCGATGCGCGGTCGCACGATGTACGTCGTCCCGTTCTCGATGGGGCCGCTCGGCAGCCCGCTGGCCCGCCTCGGCGTGCAGATCACCGACTCGCCGTACGTCGTGGTGAGCATGGGCATCATGACCCGCATGGGCACCGCGGCTCTCGAGCTGATCGGCCCCGACACCGAGTGGGTCCCCGCCGCGCACACCGTCGGCGCGCCGCTGAAGCCCGGACAGGCCGATGTGCCGTGGCCCTGCAACGACACCAAGTACATCTCGCATTTCCCGGAGACGCGCGAGATCTGGTCGTTCGGCTCCGCCTACGGCGGCAACGCGATCCTGGCCAAGAAGGCCTTCGCCCTGCGCATCGCGAGCGTCATCGCGCGCGACGAGGGGTGGCTGGCCGAGCACATGCTGCTGCTCAAGGTCACCAACCCGCGTGGCCGCGTCTTCCACGTCGCGGCGGCCTTCCCGAGCGCCTGCGGCAAGACCAACTTCGCGATGCTGAAGCCGACGATCCCCGGCTGGAACGTCGAGACCATCGGCGACGACATCGCCTGGCTCGCGCCCGGCCCGGACGGGAGGCTGCGCGCCATCAACCCCGAGGCCGGCATCTTCGGCGTGGCGCCCGGTACCGGCCCGAACACGAACGCCACCGCGCTCGAGAGCCTCTGGGGCAACACCATCTTCACCAACGTCGCACTGCGCGACGACGGCGACATCTGGTGGGAGGGCCTGACCGACAAGGCCCCCGACCACCTCATCGACTGGACGGGTGAGCACTGGACGCCGGACTCCGGTCGACCCGCTGCGCACCCGAACTCGCGGTTCACCGTGGCCGCCTCCCAGATCCCGAGCATCTCGGATGACTGGGAGGACCCGCGGGGCGTCGTCATCGACGCCATCATCTTCGGCGGCCGTCGTGCCACCAACGTGCCTCTGGTGGCGGAGGCACGGGACTGGGAGCATGGCGTCTTCGTGGGCGCGACGATCTCGTCCGAGCGCACGGCGGCCGCCGAGGGCACTGTCGGGGAGCTGCGCCGCGACCCGTTCGCGATGCTGCCCTTCTGCGGCTACAACATGGCCGACCACTGGCAGCACTGGCTGGATGTCGGGGCCGGCCTGCGTGCCGCCGGCTCGGTTCCGCGCATCTTCCAGGTCAACTGGTTCCGCAAGGACGACCGGGGCGACTTCCTCTGGCCCGGGTTCGGCGACAACGGCCGGGTCCTGGCCTGGATCCTCGAGCGGGTGGAGGGCCGCGCGGCGGCCGTCGACTCCCCTGTCGGTTGGCTCCCTGCCCCGGGCGCGATCGACCTCGAGGGCAGCGGCGTGACCGATGCGCAATGGCAGGAGCTGTTCCGCATCGACCCCGCGGCTCACCTGGCCGAGGCCGACGACGCCGAGGCGTTCTTCGACGGATTCGGCACGCGCGTCCCGGCGGAGCTCCGCGCCCAGCTCGACGAGCTCCGCACCCGCATGCAGGCCGCACGCGCCTAGGCCGCGGCGGCGATCCGGACCCGGTCGGCGCCCCTCCCCGTTCTGCAGGACTCTGCCGTTGTGCAGGAGCCCAGCACCGATCGGGTCGGCCGGCGGAGCCCGAACTCCTGCACAACGGGTGCGATTACTCCTGCACAACGGAGGGGGACCCCAACGGTTTCGGGTCGTCGTGCGTCTGTCAGGGTATGAGGGTGCAACGCGCCGAGTGGGAGAACGTGGTGACCGAGCTGGTCGCCACGCGCGGAGACGCGCTCCAGCGCTACGCGATGCTGTTGTGCGGGTCGCGCGAGCAGGCCGCCGACCTCGTGCAGGACGCCCTGGTGAAGACCTTCGGCCGGCTGCGCAACGGCTTCAGTGTCGAGAGCGCCGAGGCGTACGTGCGGCGCGCGATCCTCAACGGCCACCTGGACGGCGGGCGGCGCATGAGCCGCTGGCGCAAGCTCGCACCCCTGGAGTACGTGCCCGACGAGCAGCCGTCCTCGGCCGCCGACACCGACCTGCAGCAGGACCTGCACCGCGAACTGCGCAAGCTGAGCCCCCGCGAGCGCGCCTGCCTCGTGCTGCGCTACTACGACGACCTCAAGGTCGACGACATCGCCGAGACCCTCGGCATCAGCTCGGGCTCGGTCAAGCGGTACCTCAGCGACGGGCTGGCCAAGATGGCGATCTCGCTCGCCGACGACGGCACCGCAGCAGACCGGCTCGGCCCGGCAGGCGCCCGCCCGCGCGAACGGAAGGAGAGCCGTCGTGCCCAGTGACTCCGAACTGCGCGACCGGTTCCGTGAGGGCACCCAGCCCCGCGGAGAGATCGACCTGGATGCCGTGCTGCGCCGGGCACGCGCGCGCCGGCGCCCGAAGGTGCTGCTGGCCGGTGCCGGGTCGGTGCTCGCGATCGCCGCGATCGCCGTCCCGGCGGCGCTCAGCACGTCGTTCGGCGGCGGGGCGGGCGGCTCGGCGATCGTGGCGGGCGACGCCTACGCCCCCGAGTCGGCGACCGGAGCCGCCGACGGTGCCGCCGTCGGGGGCGCCGGTCAGACGATGCTCGAGAAGACCCCCGCCGAACTGCTCAACCGGTGCATGGCGCCGGTGGCGGATCCCGGCCCCACGGCGAGCGGATTGCTGATCACGGTCGCGCCGGTGAGCGCCGCGGCGAGCGAGCGCGGCATCCCCCTCACGGTCACCCTGACCAACGCCGGAAGCGAGCGGATCACGGGCACGACGGGCAGCCGTCCCAGCGTGACGTTCGCCCGCGACGGGATCGTGCTCTGGCACACCAACGGACCGCAGGACATGATGGCGCGGATCGTCGATCTCGCCCCGGGGCAGTCGATGAGCTACCCCGCCGAGTTCGAACCGGTGGTGTGCACCACCGAGGACGACGCGGCCGAGCTGTTCCGCGACGACCTGCCGCCGGCCGGGCCGGGGGCGTACACGCTGTCGGCGGTGATCGATGTGATCAGCGAGGACGGCACCACGGTGGAGCTGGTCGGTGGTCCCGCGGTCGACATCGTCCTGGGCTGACAAGCGCCTTCAGGCGGGCTGATTAGGATGCGCTCATGCGGGTCGTCGTCGGTGGTCTTCTCGTCGCGGGGGCCCTGCTCCTGCTGAATCCTGTGGCGGCGTACGCCGAGGATCCCGTCGATCTGCACGGCGCCTACGTCCTGGACGAGGCCGGAGTGCTCGACGACACCGGTGCGGTGACGGATGCGCTCGACACGCTGTACGCCGAGCGCGGCACCCAGCTGTTCGTGGTCTACGTCGAGACGTTCGAGGGCGCCGCCGGCGACCAGGACTGGGTCAACCGCAGCGCCGAGCTCAGCGGGCTCGGCGACTCGGATGTGCTGCTGGCGATCGCCACGGTGGACCGGGTCGTGCGCTGGTCGGTGAGCGAATCCTTCCCGGTGAGCGACGACCGGCTGCAGAGCATCTACGACGACCGTGTCGTGCCGGAACTGAAGTCCGGCGACTGGGGGGGCGGCGCGATCGCCTTCGCGCAGGGGTTGTCCGATGCTCAGGCGCCCTCGCCCGTCCTTCCGATCGCGCTCGGTGTGGCCGGGGTCGCGGGGGGCTCGGCCCTGACGGTCGCCCTGGTCCGGCGCGGCCGCGCCCGCCGGGCCGCGAAGGCCGCCGCCGAGGCCGACAGCGCCGAGCTGGAACGCCGGGCGGGTGCCGCCCTGGTCGGGCTCGACGACGCGCTGAAGACCAGCGAGCAGGAACTCGGGTTCGCCGAGGCCCAGTTCGGCAAGGACCAGACCACCGACTTCGCGGCCGCCCTGGCCGAGGCCACGGCGATGGCCAGACAGGCCTTCGAGCTGCGGCAGAAGCTCGACGACGCCTACCCCGAGACCCCCGAGCAGCACCGCGCGATGACCCTGCAGCTGATCGACCTCGCCGAGAAGGCCGACGCCGTCCTCGACGCGCAGGCGGACGCGTTCGATGCCCTGCGGGAACTCGAGCGCAACGCGCCCCGGGTGCTCGACGAGGTGGCCACGGCCCAGGCGGGTCTGGCGACGCGGATCGACGCCGCGGAGACCCGCATCGCCGAACTCGGGGCTGCCCACCCCGGCTCCGATCTGACCGCGGTGAGCGACGTTCCCGCCCAGGCCCGCAAGCTCGCCCGGTTCGCCGCGACGGCGGTGGCGGATGCGCGGGCCGAGCTCGCGAAGCCCTCCGGCGAGGCGGCGATCGCCGTCCGCGCCGCACAGCAGGCCGTCGGTCAGGTCGAGCAGCTGCTGGCGAGCGTCGACACCCTGGCCGAGACGCTCGCCGAGCAGGCCAGGCAGGACGCCCGGGACGCCGCGGCCCTGGACACTGCCCGCGGTGCCGCGCAGAGCGCCGTGGCCGCCGCGCAGGACTACATCACCACCCACCGCGGCGCTGTCGGCGCGACCGCGCGCACCCGTATCTCCGAGGCGCAGCGCCGCCTCGACGCCCTCGCCGGGCTGACGGCCGCCGCCGGGCTCGCCGAGGCCCAGCAGGTGCGCAGCCTCGCCGAGCTGGCCCTCCGGGTCGCACGGTCGGATGTCGAGGACTATCAGCGCCCGGACCACGCCGACTACGGGGAGGCCTACGACGAGGCCGACGGTGCCGGGCTCGGCGGGATCCTCAGCGACCTGTTCTTCGGGGGCTCGGGCTCCTCCGGGTCGGGCTCGTCCGGCGGCTGGAGCTGGGGCGGCTCCAGCGGCGGCAGCAGCTGGTCGAGCTCGCGACCCAGCGGCTTCGGCGGATCCTCCCGCCGCTCCAGCGGCTCCTCCCGTCGCAGCAGCTCGTCCCGCTCCAGCGGCGGCCGGCGCGGCGGCGGCGGGCGCTTCTGAGGCTCGATACGACGCTGGATACCCGGCGCATGCACCAAGTACCGTGAACCGACCACCTAGAAAGGCACACCATGGCTAAGCAGTCCATCCTGGGACGCATCTCGCAGCTCCTGCGCGCGAACATCAACGCTCTCCTCGACCAGGCCGAGGACCCGCAGCTGATGCTGGACCAGCTCGTCCGGGACTACACCAACAGCATCGCCGAGGCCGAGAGCGCCGTCGCTCAGACCATCGGCAACCTGCGCCTCATGGAGCAGGACCATGCCGAAGACGTCGAGGCGGCGGCCGACTGGGGCCGCAAGGCCCTCGCCGCGAGCGCCAAGGGCGACGAGCTCCGGGCCGCCGGCAACACCGCCGACGCCGACAAGTTCGACAAGCTCGCCAAGATGGCGATCGGCAAGCAGATCACCGCCGAGAACGAGGCGAAGGCGGCCGAGCCGACGATCCGCTCCCAGACCGACGTGGTCGAGAAGCTCAAGGCCGGCCTCGACGGCATGCGCGACAAGCTCGGCGAACTCACCAGCAAGCGCGACGAGCTGATCGCGCGCGCCAAGACCGCTCAGGCGCAGAACCAGGTCGCCGACGCCCTGCAGTCGATCGACGTTCTCGACCCGACGAGCGAGCTCGGCCGCTTCGAAGAGAAGGTGCGCCGCGAAGAGGCCCTGGTCGCCGGCAAGCAGGAGATCGCGGCCTCGAGCCTCGACGCCCAGTTCGAGTCGCTCGAGGATCTCGACAAGCAGACCGAGGTCGAGGCCCGCCTCGCCGCCTTGAAGTCGGGCGGCCAGCAGGCGATCTCCTCCTAGCGCGTCGTCCTCGAGACACGACGACGATGCCGCGGGGCGGCTTCGAGACCGGACGCCTGTTCGGTCCCGATCTGGCCCGCGGCATCGCGCTGCTGGGCATGTTCGCCGCGCACGTCGTCGTCGACCGGTCCGAGAACGTCTACGACGGGCGCTCGTCGATCCTGTTCGCGACGATCGCCGGCGTCTCACTCGGCCTGCTCACCGGCGGATCGGCCCCGCCCGACGGTCCGATGCGCGTCGCCCTCCGCGGCGGGGTGGCGATCCGCGGGCTCGCACTCATCGTCGTCGGGGTGTTCCTCATCGTCGTGATCGATCCGCCGTTGCGGGTCATCCTCGACGCCTACGGCTTCGCCTTCGTGCTGCTCGCGCCGCTGATCCTCCTGCCGCGCCGATGGCTGATCGCCCTCGCGGCCGGCATCGTGATCATCGCCCCCGGCCTCGTCGCCTGGCTGACCACCCACACGGATGCGGCGGAGCTCCCCGAGATCCTGCTCCCCTTCGCGGAGTGGCTGGTCTACGGCACCTACCCGATGGCGATCTGGCTGGCGTTCCCGCTCGTCGGACTGGTCTGCGCCCGCAGCGGCCTCGAGCACACCCGCACGCGCGCCTTCATGATCGGCGGGGGCCTCTTCGCCGCGCTCACCGGCTACGGGTCGGCGGCGCTGCTGCCCGGAGTCGACGCCGCGGCGCACTCCGGCAGCGTCGCCGAGGTGGTCGGCTCGGGCGGAGTCGCCGTGGCCATCATCGGAGCCGCGACGGTGCTCGGCGACGTGCCCGGCAGGGCCGGCCGCGGCATCCGGCTGGTGCTGTTCCCGGTGGCGGCGGCCGGGTCGATGGCACTGACGATCTACACCGCCCAGGCGATCGGGCTGGCCATCACGCGGAACATCGTCAGCGGCGGGGCGGAGGTCTGGTTCTATCCGGAGCCGACCCTCGCCGTGCTGATCCTCGCCACCCTGGTGATCGCGACGCTCTGGCGGGTGTGCATCGGTGCGGGACCGCTCGAGCGGCTGCTGCGGCTGCTCAGCACCCTGCCGCCGCCGCGCCGGGTGCGCACCTAGAGTGTGAGCATGGCGGTCAGCTTCGTCGTCGTGCCCCAGTGGCAGGGTTCGCCGTCCTCGCGGGCGATGCGGCAGGCCGAGGGGGCCGCCGCGATCCGGGAGGATCTGCCGGCCGCCGCGACGCGCGAGGTGGCGGTGCCGCTGGAAGCCGGTGACGACCAGGGCACCGGCATCGCGCGGTTCAGTTCGCTGCAGCTGGTGCGCGAACGCCTCGCCGACGTGCTCGGCGAGCTCGAGGGCCCCGCGATCACCGTCGGCGGCGACTGCGCGGTCTCGGCGGCGTCCGTCGCGCATGCCGCCCGCCGCAGCGACCTCGCGCTCGTCTGGTTCGACGCCCACCCCGACCTCAACGCGCCCGGCACCTCGCCCTCCGGCGCCTTCGCCGGCATGGTGCTGCGCTCGATCATCGACGACGGGGTCGTCCCGGCCGAGCGGGTCGTGCTGGCCGGCGCGCGGTCCTGGGACGAGGGCGAGCAGGTTTTCGCCGGCGAGTCCGGGATCCGGGCGCTGAGCGTCGAGGAACTGGCCGACCCGGCCGCTCTCGTGGAGGCCGTGACGGCCACCGGCGCCGGCGCGGTCTACCTGCACATCGACCTCGACGTGCTCGATCCCGCCGAGTTCGCCGGCCTGCTCGACCCCGAGCCGTTCGGGCTGGCACCGGCCGCCCTCGTCGCGGCCATCACGGCGCTCACCGCCGCGCTGCCGCTCGCGGGGGCGACGATCGCCGCCTACGCGCCGGCATCGGAGGAGGGCCGGATCGACGACGCCCCCACCATCCTCAGGATCGTGGGGGCGCTCAGCCGCTCGGTGTAGCGGTCAGTCCTCCAGGATCTTCGCGCTGATCGAGTAGTTGCCCGTCGCCGGGTCGTACTTGGTGATCGTCACCTCGACATCGTGCGGGCCGGTCTCGTCATCGAACGTGCAGTAGGTGGTGTTGTCGACCGCGATGGTCACCGTGGGCTCGGGGCAGCTCACCTGCGGCGGCGCCGTCAGCTGCGGAGTCAGCGCCGTCACCACGAGGGCCGCGATGTCGTCGCCGGAGACCTCGGGGGCGTCGGGGTCGACGTTCGGGTCCGGCGGGTTGTTCGGCGAGTCGGCGACCTTGAAGTCGAACGTGTAGTCGGTACCCTTCACCTGGGTGAACGACACCACGACGTCGTACTCGAGTCCCGTGGCCGGATCGGTCAGCACGCAGGTGAGCTTGTTGCCGACCTCGAGCTTCACCGAGTCCTCGCCGCAGTCCACGTCCGGGCGGCTGCCGACCTCTTCCTCGAGGCGGTCCTCGACGACGGTGGCGACATCCGAGCCCGCGACCTCGGGGATCTGCGGCGTCAGAGAGAACGTGCAGCCGCTGAGCAGCAGGGCGGCCGCGGCGCCGGCCACGACGAGAGCGAGTTTGCGCGAATGCACGAGGCCTCCAGGGTTTGGGTTGCTTCAGAATTTAGCGGAAAGCGCGGATAGCCTCGGCATATGGCTGCGTGGGAGTACGACCTCATCGTCATCGGGGCAGGGGCCGTCGGAGAGAACATCGCCGACTACGCCACGCGGGGCGGCCTGCGGGCCGTGATCGTGGAGCACGAACTCGTCGGGGGCGAGTGCTCGTACTGGGCGTGCATGCCCTCGAAGGGGCTGCTGCGCCCCGGGCACGCGCTGCGGGCGGCCAGAGCCGTCGACGGGGCGCGCCAGGCCGTCGCCGGCGGGGTGGATGCGGCGGGCGCCTTCGCGCGACGCACGGTGCTCACCCACGACTGGGACGACAGCTCGCAGGTCGAGTGGCTCGCCTCGGCCGGCATCGATCTCGTGCGCGGGCGCGGGCGCTTCACCGGGGAGCGCGCGGTGCGGGCCGAGAGCGCCGACGGCACCATCACCGACCTGACCGCGCGCCACGCCGTCGCCGTGAGCACCGGGAGCGACCCGCTCGTGCCCGCGATCCCCGGGCTCGCCGAGATCGCTCCGTGGACCAGCCGCGACGCCACGAGCGCGACGGCCGCTCCCGCCTCGCTCGCCATCCTCGGCGGCGGGGTGGTCGGATGCGAGATGGCGACCGCCTACGCGAGCTTCGGTACCCGGGTCACCCTCATCGTGCGCGGGAGCGCGTTGCTGACCGGAATGGAACCCTTCGCCGGCGAGGCCGTCCGCGCGGCGCTGGAGGAGGCGGGGGTCGAGGTGCGCACCGGAGTCGAGGTCACCCGCGCCTCGCGCGAGGGCGATGCGCGCCTCGAGCTCTCGGACGGCAGCGCGGTGACGGCCGAGCAGGTGCTCGTGGCGACCGGGCGCGTCGCCCGCACGCGCGACCTCGGACTCGAGGCGATCGGGCTGACCTCCGGCGACTGGCTCGAGGTCGACGACACCATGCGCGTGCGCGGGTTCGACTGGCTCTACGCCGCCGGAGACGTCAACCACCGGGCGCTGCTCACCCACCAGGGCAAGTACCAGGCGCGGGCCGCCGGCGACGTGATCGCCGCGCGGGCGCTCGGGCGCCCGGTGGACGAGCGGCCGTGGGGGCGCCACGTCGCCACCGCCGACGCCGAGACCGTCCCGCAGGTGACCTTCACCGACCCCGAGGTCGCATCGGTGGGTCTGACCGCCGAGGCCGCAGGAGCGAGCGGGCGCGGCATCCGCGTCGTCGATTACGACCTGTCCTGGATCGCGGGGGCGAGCGCGCACGCCGACGACTACCGGGGCCGGGCACGGGCCGTCATCGACGAGGAGCGCCAGGTGCTGCTCGGGGCGACGTTCGTCGGCCCCGATGTCGCCGAGATGATCCATGCCGCCACGGTGGCGATCGTCGGCGAGGTGCCGCTGGCCCGGCTCTGGCACGCGGTCCCCGCCTACCCCACGGTCAACGAGGTGTGGCTGCGGTTCCTCGAAACCTACGGCCGTGAGGAGTCCGCGTGAAGCAGTTGCCAGACCTCGAGCCGGTCTCCCGCACGCGCACCGAGGGGTTTCTCGCCGCCATCGCCCGGGGTGTGCGCCGGGTTCGGCCGCTGCGGGCGTTCCTGCTCTGGCCGGTGTTCACCCGGCCCGGGTACTGGTTCGCGACGGGCAGCATCTTCGTCTACGGCCTCGTGCTCGGCGGCCGGTTCGCGAAGAAGAACGGCATCCATTGCTTCACCCGCCTGCCGAAGCGCGCCTACGGACGCGGGGGCACCACGATCGGCGCGATCTATCTGACCACCGACAACGACGCGGACGACGTGCTCGAGCACGAGGCGGAGCACAAGGCGCAGTGGAAGCGCTACGGACTGTGGTTCATCCCGCTCTACGTCGCCGCGGGGTCCGAGGCGAGAACCAACCGGTTCGAGGTCGCGGCGGGACTGGAACTCGGCGGGTATCTGCGCAAGCGCGGCGAGGCTAGGAACTCGTGAGCATGCGCGCGGTGCGCTCGCCCGCGATCCAGGCGTAGACCCGGTGCTCGCGCTCGGCCTCGACCGGCAGCATCTCGGCCAGCCACGCCCCGAGGGCCGCGTCGAGCGAGCGCCCCTGCTCGCGCACCAGCCAGGTCACGCAGACCCGCCCGGGTGCGTTCAGTGCGCGCACCTCGCCGCCCGACTCGACCTCGACGAAGACCTGACCGCGGGCCCGGGCCGGGAGCGTGGCCAGCGCCGTCTCGATGACGGCGAGGTCGCCGGAGCGTCCCGCGAGCAGCACGAGGTCGCCCGGGGCGGGGTGCCAGGAGATCGCGGCGGAGAGGATGTCGGAGACGAGCATGTCGTTCCCAGTATAGGCATGCCTTACCTAAGACGACAGGGTCCTACCACTGGGGCGGGTGGCGCTTGCCCCACTGCAGCCGGCGCTCGAGCTGCGCGCCGAGGGCCAGCAGCACGTGCTCGCCGCCCGGCCTGCCGACCAGCTGCACGCCCATCGGAAGGCCCTCGGCGGTGACGGCGACCGGCAGCGTGATGGCCGGAAGACCGGCGACGTTCAGCATGCTGGTGAACGGGGTGTACTGCACCTGCTGAGCGAAGTTGCGTTCGCCGTCCTGGGCGTCGTACCAGCCCAGCGGCCGCGGCGTCATCGCCATCGACGGCATGAGGATCGCGTCGTACGGGGCGTACGCCGTGATCAGCCGGCGCTCGAACCCGGTGAGCCAGGCCAGCGCCTCCGCCAGCTGCCGTGCCGTGACCTCCCGCCCGCGTCGCACCAGCCAGGCGGTCAGCGGCTCGAGACGCTCGACGTCATCGCCCTCCACCGGGATGCCGGCCGCCCCCGCCTGCCACACCGTGCGGAACGCGGACGCGTATCCCTCCTCGTCGGGCAGCTCCAGCTCGACGGCACCGTGCCCCATCGCCCCGAACTCGCCGACCGCGAGCTCGAGGGCAGCGCGCGCCTCGGGGGCCAGGGTCAGCTCGTATGCGGTGGACCACGGCGACCAGGTGCTCACCGCGAGCTGGAAGCGCCCCTCGCCCCGCACCGCGGCGTTGAGGAATGCCCCGCCGTCCCAGGTCGGGGCGGCCGTGGCGTAGCGGTACGGCCCGGCCTCGACCAGCGCGTCGAGCACCAGCGCCGCGTCGGCCACGGTCCGCGCGAGCGGGCCGGGAACCACCAGCCCCGCCGGATCGCCGAACCCGGCACCTGCCGGGATGCGACCGCGCGAGGGCTTCAGCCCGACCAGACCGGTCGCGGCAGCGGGGATGCGGACCGACCCTCCCCCGTCGGAGCCCGGAGCCACCGGCAGCAGGCCGGCGGCCACCGCCACCGCCGCTCCCCCGCTGGAGCCGCCGGCACCGCGACCCAGGTCGTACGGAGTGCGGGCCGGTGCCGCGGCGAGCGGCTCGGTGTAACTGGGCATTCCGAACTCGGGGGTGTTGGTCTTGCCCAGGCTGATCGCGCCGGTCGCATCGATCGCCAGGGCGAGCTCGTCGGATGCGTCCGGCACGTTCTCGGCGAACAGCCGCGACCCGTAGCGGGTCGGCACCCCCCTCCGCGCCACGAGGTCCTTGTCGGCCGTCGGCAACCCCCAGAGCGGCGCCACGGCCGGGGTGGTCGCGACGCGGTCGGCGGCCTCCCGGGCACGCTCGGGGGTGACGGTCACGAACGCGCCGAGCCCGGCATCCAGCCGGTCGATGCGGTCGAGATAGTGATCGACCAGATCGCGCGGCGTGATCTCGCCCCTGCGCAGCCAGTCGAGCTGCTCGAGCGCCGTCAGGTGATGCAGTTCGAACACGCTGCCGAGCCTAGGCGGGTGGCAGGATCGCGTGCATGAGCTACCAGCCCCGCCGTTCGATCGTCACCGGGGCGAGCTCCGGTATCGGTGCCGAGTTCGCCCGCGCCCTCGCCGCGCGCGGCTCGGATCTCGTCCTCGTCGCGCGGCGCACCGACCGCCTGCGCGCGCTGGCGTCCGAGCTGGAGGCCGCGCACGGCATCCGGGCCGAGGTCGTGACGGCGGATCTGTCGAAGCCGGGCGCCGGGCGCGCGCTGCGCGCGGAGCTCGACGGCACCATCGACACCCTCGTCAACAACGCCGGGTTCGGGGCGCACGGTCCGGTGGCCGAAGAGGACCCCGAGACTCTCGAGCGGCTCGTGGCGGTCGATGTGACGGCGGTGGTGGACCTGACCCGGGCGTTCCTGCCCGAGCTCCTGGAAGCCGGTCACGGGGCGATCGTCACCATCGCCAGCACCGCCGGGTTCCAGCCGGTTCCGCTCATGGCGGCCTACGGAGCGGCGAAGGCGTTCGTGCTGAGCTTCAGCCAGGCGCTCTGGCAGGAGTGCCGGCCGCACGGCGTGAAGGTGCTCGCCCTCGCCCCCGGCTTCACGACCACCGAGTTCTTCGACGTGGCCGGCAACGCCGACAGCGCGCACGGGGCCGAGCAGACTCCGGCCCAGGTCGTCGCGACCGGGATGCGCGCGCTCGATCGCCGGCGGACGCCGCCGTACGCGGTCTCCGGCCTGGTGAACGCCGCGGGCGCGGCACTGTCGCCGATCGCCCCACGCCGGCTGACCCTGGCCACCGTGGAACGGATGATGCGCCTGCGCGCTTGACATCGCCTTCGTTACCTGGTTGGTTAGTTACATCAGTAACTAACCCGTTGACCAGAAGGGAGGGTACCCATGGACGACAGCCGTCCGATCTTCCAGCAGATCGCCGAGCAGATCGAGAACGACATCATCTCCGGGGTGCTCCCTGAGGAGACCCAGGTCCCCTCGACGAACGAGTTCGCCGCGTTCCACCGGATCAACCCGGCCACCGCCGGGAAAGGCGTCAACCTGCTCGTCGACACCGGGATCCTCTACAAGAAGAGAGGGATCGGCATGTTCGTCGCCCCGGGCTCGCAAGCCCGCCTCGTGGCAGAGCGCCGCGACCAGTTCCGCACCCAGTACGTCGAGCCGCTGCTCGTCGAAGCCGAGAAGCTCGGCATCACCGCAGACCAGCTCGGGACCATGATCAGGGAGGCCGGTCGATGACCGCCATCGTCGAGGTCCGCGACCTCACCAAGCACTTCGGGAAGGTCCGCGCCGTCGACGGCGTCAGCTTCACCCTCGAACAGGACCGCATCTACGGCCTCCTCGGCCGCAACGGCGCCGGAAAGACGACGCTCATGTCGCTGCTCACGGCGCAGGAGTTCGCCAGCTCGGGCAGCGTCGAGGTGTTCGGCCACTCCCCCGTCGAGAACGCGGGAGTGCTCGAGCAGACCGCGTTCATCAAAGAGAGCCAGAAGTACCCGGAGGACTTCCGCGTCAAGCACGTCTTCCGCAGCGCCCCCTGGTTCTTCGCCAACTGGAACGCCGACCTCGCCGGATCGCTCGCCCAGGACTTCCGGCTGCCGCTCGACCGGCGCATCAAGAAGCTCTCGCGCGGGCAGCTCTCGGCCGTCGGGGTGATCGTCGGGCTCGCCTCGCGCGCGCCGCTGACCTTCTTCGACGAGCCCTACCTCGGCCTCGACGCCGTCGCCCGGCAGCTGTTCTACGACAGGCTGCTGGCCGACTACGCCGAGCACCCGCGGACCATCGTGCTGTCCACCCATCTGATCGACGAGGTCAGCAACCTGCTCGAGCACGTCCTCGTGATCGACGAAGGCAGGATCCTCATCGACAGCGACGCCGAGACCCTGCGCGGGTCCGCCGTCACCCTGGCCGGGACGGCCGCCACCGTCGACGCCTTCGCGTCGGGCCGTGAGGTCCTGCACCGCGAGCAGCTCGGCGGACTCGCCACGGCGACCGTGCCCGCCCTCGACGCCACCGACCGGCGCGCCGCAGAGAAGGCAGGACTCGAGCTCACGCCCGTGTCGCTGCAGCAGCTCATCGTGCGCACCACCACCGCCTCCGAGGAGGAGCTCTCATGACCGCACTCACCGCACCCGCGACCCCGCTTCAGCGCATCACACGGGTCGTCAAACTGAACCTGGCGAACCCGTGGAACACGATCGTGATGCCGTGGATCGTGCTCGCCTCGATCTTCGTGCTCAGTTTCGGCATCTGGCTGATCGTGTTCACCAACATCGACCCCGCCGATCGCGCCGACGCGCAGGATGGCATGGGCTACAGCGGCGCATCCACCTGGATCTTCGTCTACCTGCTGGTCGTAGCCGTGCAGGCGATGAACTTCACGATGCCGCTGGCGCTCGGCTACGGCTCGACACGACGCGACTTCTATCTCGGCAGCGCGCTCACCTTCGTGGGGCTGTCCGTGATGTGGGCCGTGTCGCTCACCATCCTGTCGGCGCTCGAGAGCGCGACGAACGGCTGGGGCGTCGGCGGGACGATGTTCACCGCGATCTACTTCGGCGGCGAAGCGACACCGATCTGGCAGCGGGGCATCATCTTCTTCTGCGTGGCGATGTTCTTCTTCTTCGTCGGAGCCGCGATCGCCACCGTCTACGTGCGCTGGCGCGTGATCGGCATGGTGGTGTTCTTCTTCCTCTTCGGGGTGGCCGTCATCGGCGGCGCGCTCCTGATCTCGCTCACCCAGAGCTGGGATGCGGTGGGCCGCTTCTTCGTCACGAACGGCGCGGTCGGGGTCGCCCTCTGGCTCCTCGTGCCGACCGCCATCGCAGGACTGGCCGGTTACCTGGTGCTCCGGCGCGCGACACCGCGCTGACCGCGCACGGGAAGGGGATCCGAGAGGGGTCCCCTTCCCGCATCCGGTGATACATTCTCGGCAGTGGGAAAGGGGCACCCATGACACAGCGCATGGCCATCATCCCGGTCGTCCTGGCCGTCGGCATCGCACTCGCGGGCTGCTCGGGCGCACCCGAGGCCGAACCGACCGGGATCGAGACCTCGACCCCGGCGCCCGAGCCGACCGAGACCGGCGGTCCGGTGGTCCTCAGCTTCCGCCTCCCCGCCGACTGCACGGGGCTGCTGCCGGCGTCCCGTCGGCAGAGCTTCGAGAGCCAGGGCATCGAGCTGCTCGGCGGACCCGGCGGCAAATACCCCGACTACTACGCCGACCCCACTCCCGAGGAGCGGGCGGGCGGCATCTCCTGCGTCTGGGGCGACGAGGACGACGTCCAGTCGACCCTCACCGTCTCCGCGGCGCCGCTCAGCATCGACACCCGCGGCCCGATCATCGATGAGCTCATCGCGCAGGGACTCAACGAGGCGGTCGTCGACGACGGCATCAGCTACGCCCAGATCGGCGATGAGAACAGCGCGCCGGCCGTGCTCAACATCATCCGCGACGACAGCTGGATCTCGGTGATCCAGGCCACCGGCGGCGAGAAGTACTTCGACCTCGCCGTCGAACTGGCCGGCGAGGCCGCCGCACAGGTGTACGTGCCGTAGTGGCCGGAGTCCGGTTGCGGGCCGTCACCGACGACGACCTCGACGCGCTGTTCCTGCTGGAATCCGACGTCGAAGGCGCCGACATGATCGCCTTCCTCCCCCGCGAGCCCGGCGACCGCGCCGCATTCGACGCTCACTGGGAGCGCGTCCGGCGCGACCCGGACACCATGCTGCGGGTCATCGAGGCCGACGGCGGGTTCGCGGGCTACGCCGTCAGCTTCCTCATGAACGGCGAACGCCAGGTCGGCTACTGGGTCGTACGCGAGCTCTGGGGCCGGGGCATCGGCACCGCTGCCCTGCATGCGCTCATCGCCGAACTGCCGCAACGCCCGCTCTGGGGCAGCACAGCGGGCGACAACCTCGGATCGCAGCGGGTGCTTCGCAACGCCGGCTTCGTCTTCGACAGGGTCGAGCGCACCACCGCCCCGCGCCGCGACGGCGAGATCGACGAGCGGGTGTTCCGACTGGACTAGGGCTACCGGCTCACTCCAGGCCGAGCTCCTGGAATGCGGTGACCTGCATGCCGCCCGGCGCTTCCAGCCGGGCGTTCAGCGATCGCCACGGCGTCACGGTGGGGGGTGCGACCGGGGTCGCGCCGCCGGTGACCCACTCGGCGTCGGCGGCCGCCGCATCCGGGACCTCGAAGGCGATGCGCACCGTGAGCGGGTAGGTGTGGGCGACGCCATCGCGACCGGTCTCGACGCGGTCGATGAAGCGCACCTGCTGCGGATTGGCCAGTTCGAGGGTCGCCGAGGGGACATCGAGGATGTGGACGCGGGCGCCGTCCTCCTCGGAATACGCCTCCCGCTCGGTCAGGCCGACCACGTCGCGGTAGAAGGCGAGGGCGGCATCGAGGTCGTCGGTCTCGAGCACGAGACGCAGCTGGCTGACGGTCATGGGGCGAGCCTACGGTCCTCCCCAGGCAGGGTGCTGGGTGGGTTGTGCACGGATCGAGGCCACGTGCGCGTGCGGCGAGCGCCGGGCGGCGACGATGGGAGCATGCGCGTCGCCACCACCGTGATCGAGGTCCCCGACCTCTCCGGGGTGGCGGGCGCGTCGGACCTGCAGCTGATCGAGCTGATGCGGGCCTGGGCTGCGGCGCGGCGACGGGTCGACGCGGGACTGGCCCGGTTGGCGGGCGTGGTGCGGTCACGATCGGCTCTCGAACTCGGCTATGACGGGCTCGCGCAGCGCTCTGGTGACCGCACCCCGGATGCGATGGTCGCCCGGATCACCGGAACCACCGGCCCCGAGGCCCGCACGTTCGTCACCGTCGGGGCGCTGCTCGATGCACCCGAGCCGTGGCTCGCTCCGGTAGCCGAGGGTGTCAGAACCGGGCGGGTGTCGGTCGGTACGGCCGCAGCGATCGGCGCCGGGCTCGGGGCACCCGATGCCGATGTCGCCGCGGACGACCTCGCCGACGCCGCGGCGGAACTGGTGGGGCTGGAGCTGCCTCCGGACAAGGCCGCCCGTCGCGCACGTGAGGCACGCGATGTGCTCGATGACGCCGGGGTCGCCGACCGCGAAGCACTGCTGCGCTCGAAACGGTGCCTGCGCCTGACACCGCTGCCCGACGGGATGACCCCGCATCCACGGGCTCCTCGACCCCGAATCCGCCGCGCTGGTCACCAGCGCGATCGACCTGGTCACCGCACCCCGCCGGGGCGGACCCCGATTCGTACGCGACGACGACGTCGCCCGCGCCCGGAACATCGCGGACGACCCGCGGAGCACCGGCCGGCTCGCCCTCGACGCCCTCGTCGAGATGGTCCGCATCGCCGGCGCCGCCGACACCGGCCGCGTGTTCGGAACCCATCGACCCGCCGTCACCGTCCACGTCACGCTCGCCGACCTCGACCGCCGCCGCGGCGCCGCGAGCATCGACGGCCAGAGCGCCTCGGTATCCATCCGCACCGCCGAACGCATCGTCTGCTCCACCGGGTACCTGCCCGTGCGCTTCGGCAGCCGCGCCCGGCTCGACCTCGGACGCACCGAACGGTTCTTCACCGGCCCGATCGGCCACCCTCCTGGACCGAAGCGCACCACATCACGCCGTGGGAACACGGCGGCGCCACCGACATCGCCGACGGCATCCTGCTCTGCCGCCACCACCACATGCTCATCCACAAACAACGGGTGGAGCATCACCAGAACCGGCCGGCACTACACGCTGCACCCGCCACCCGGCGACCCGAGCGCCCGGATCACGCCACTCGCGCCCAAGAACCCGACGTACCTGCGGGCTACTTCAGGCTCTTCTGCATCAGCACGGTCCCGAGCCAGCGGCCGAACTTGAAGCCGACCCTGCCCATGTGTCCGATCGTCCGGAACCCGAACCGCTCGTGCAGCTTGATGGAGGCCTCGGCTCCCTTGTCGGCGATCACGGCCACCACCTCGCGAATCCCGGCCGCCTTCGCCCGCGCGAGCAGCTCGGTCATCAGGGCTGCGCCGAGACCATGACCCGTCGACGCGGGACCGAGGTAGATGGAGTTCTCCACGGTGAACCGGTAGGCGGCCCGCGCCCGGTACGGGATCACGTAGGCATACCCCAGCACCTGTCCACCCGGACTCACGGCCACCAGCCACGGGTAGCCGAGCTTGTCGACGGTGCGGAACTTCGCCCGCATCTCGGCCAGCGTGAGCGGATCCTCGTCGAAGGTGACCGTCGAGTTGGCGACGTAGTGGTTGTAGATCTCGCGCATGTGCGGGATGTCGCTGGGCTCGGCATCGCGGATCGTGAACGCGAACTCCGCGGGGGGAACAGGGGCGGGCCGGAGGTGCGCGGGCAGTCGCCGCCTCGGGTTGTACTCCTCTTCCAGCATCGGCGCGAGTCTACGCGGGCAGCTCCCAGCGGACCGGGGCGCCCCCGGCCGCGACCAGCAGCTCGTTCGCCCGGCTGAAGGGACGCGAGCCGAAGAATCCGCCCGACGCCGACAGCGGCGAGGGGTGGGCCGAGGCGATGACCGGGGTGGGGCCGAGCATCGGGCGCAGGGTGCCGGCGTCGCGTCCCCACAGGATCGCCACCAGCGGGGTCCCGCGCGCGACCAGGGCGCGGATCGCGAGTTCGGTGACCTCCTCCCAGCCCTTGCCCTTGTGCGAACCCGAGAGGCCGGCCTGCACCGTCAGCACCCGGTTCAGCAGCAGTACGCCCTGCTCGGTCCACGCCGTCAGGTCACCGTGGCGCGGAGGCGCGATGCCGAGATCATCGTGCAGCTCGCGGTAGATGTTCTGCAGGCTGCGCGGGATCGGGCTCACCGCACGGTCGACCGCGAACGACAACCCGATCGGATGCCCCGGCGTCGGGTAGGGGTCCTGACCCACGATGAGCACCCGCACATCGTCGAACGGGGCACGGAAGGCGCGCAGCACGTTCTCGCCCGCCGGCAGGTACCGCCGGCCCGCGGCGGTCTCGGCGCGCAGGAACTCGCCCAGCCGCGCGACCGTCCCCGCCGCCGGCTCGAGCACCCGCGCCCAGCCGGGATCGACGAGTTCCGCCAGCGGGCGCGGGCTCATGCGCCCGGCACCGGTCCCTCCGCGCTCCACGGGAACAGGATCCAGCGATCGGTGCGCTTCCACACGTAGGTCGGCTCGATCACGCTGCCCGGCTTGCTGTAGAGGCACACCGTGCGGACCTCGCCACCGCCGGCCTCGAGCAGCTGCAGCACCAGCGCGAGCGTCCGCCCCGAATCCGCGACATCGTCGACGAGCAGCACCTTCTGCCCCTCGAGCCCCGAACGATCCAGGCTCGGCGGCAGCACCACCGGCTCCGGCAGGCGCTGCTGGACACCGGTGTAGAACTCCACATTGAGGGTGCCGAGCGACTTGACCTCGAGCGCGTAGCCGAGGGCGCCCGCCAGCGGAAGCCCGCCGCGCGCGATACCGACGATCGCATCCGGCCGGAAGCCGTCGGCGACGATGGTCTGCGCCAGTTCCCGCGCCGCACGGCCGAACGACTCGTACGTCAGGATCTCGCGCTCGACCGCCACCCCATCAGGCTACCCAGCCGCTAGCATCCCCCCATGACCGACCGGCGCTCGCTCGGAGCCATCACCTTCTCGCTCGTGGGTTTCCTGTTCCTCGTCGAACTGAGTTCCGGCATCCTGCAGGGCTTCTACCTGCCGCTCATCCACGAACTGGTCGTGCACCTGGGGATCGAGGACGCCTCGTTCAACTGGTTCGAGGCCGCCCAGCTGCTGCTGTCGGCCATCGCCGTGCCGATCTTCGCCAAGCTCGGCGACATGTACGGGCACAAGCGGATGCTCGTCATCTCCACCGCGATCACCGCGGCGGCGAGCTGGTGGCTGGCCCTCACCGGCGACTTCTGGAGCTTCCTCATGGCCTGGGCTATCCAGGGCGTCTACGCCGCCTGGCTGCCGCTCGAGGTCGCGCTCATCTTCGATCGCGGCCGCCGCAGCGCGACCGGGGCCTCGCAGACCCGGCGCGCCGCCGGCTACCTCGTCGTGGCGCTGGAGGCCGGAGCCATCATCGGCGCCCTGTCCAGCAGCCGCATCTACGCCGCCACCGGCGAGAACGTGACCCTCACGCTGTTCGCCCCCGCCATCGCCGTCACCCTGGTGTTCTTCGCGGTGCTGTTCGGGGTGCCGGAGTCCGAGCCGCTCGCGGGACGCAAGCTCGACATCGCCGGGGTGATCATGCTCTCACTCGGGCTGCTGTTCATCACCTCGGGCCTCGCCTACCTGCGCACCGACCACGTGCAGTGGTGGTACGGGGCCGCGCTGATCGTCGTCGGCCTGGCCGCCCTCGTGCCGTTCGGCCGGCATGAACTGCGCCACCCGGACCCGTTCATCGACCTGCGGGTGCTGAAGAAGCCGACGATGTGGCCGGTGATCCTCACCGCCGGGCTGTTCGGCATCAGCGTGCTGGGCGCGCAGATCCCGCTGTCGACCTATGCCAGCACCCCGCGCGACGCGGGATACGGCCTCGGCCTCGACACCGATGTCATCTCCTACCTCATCGGGGTGTATCTGGTGTCGATGATCATCGGCGCCGTCCTGTTCCCGATCCTGTCCCGGCGGGCGACTCCGCGCATCGCGCTGATCGTCGCCGCCGGATTCGTCGCCGCCGGGTATCTGCTGTTCATCCCGCTGCACCATGAGGTCTGGCAGGTGCTCATGAACATGCTCATCGCCGGGATCGGGTCGGGCGCGCTCGTCGCGGCACTGCCCGCCGCCGCCGCGGCCGCCGCTCCGCGCGGTCAGACCGGGGTCGCCACGGGGCTGACCAACACGACCAAGACGATCGGCGGCTCGTTCGCCTCGGCCGTCTTCGGCATCGTGCTGGCCACCGGCACCGTCGCCGGGGTCGGCGCAATCGCCAGCTACGCCGGATACCTGACCACCTGGGTGATCTGCGGCGTCACCGCCCTGATCTGCGCGATCGTGCTCTTCTTCGTGCCGCGCCTGGCGTTCCAGGACGTCGAAGAGGATCTGCTCGTCGAGAGCAGCTAGTCGCGCGGGACCAGCGGCTGCCGGATCACCTTCGTGGCGGCGGCCTGCGCCACCGGACGCACCGTGACCAGGTCGAGGTTCACGTGCCCCGGCAGCTCGACGGCGTGGACGATCGCCTCGGCCATGTCCTCCGCGACGAGCGGCTGCTCGACTCCGGCGTACACGGCGTCGGCCTTGGCCCGGTCCCCCCGGAACCGGGTGATCGCGAAGCCCTCGGTGCGCACCATCCCCGGGGCGAGCTCGAGCACCCGGATCGGCTCGCCCGCGAGTTCGAGCCGCAAGACCGCCATGAGCGCGTGCTGGGCGTGCTTCGCCGCGTTGTACCCGGCCCCGTTCTCGTAGACCTCGTGCCCGGCGACCGAGGTGACGCTGAGGATGTCGGCGTGGCCGGCATCCCGCGCCCCCGCCCGGAGGCCGGGCAGCAGCGCCGCGATCATCCGCTGGGTGCCGATCACGTTGACCTCGAACATGGCGCGCCAGTCGTCGGGGTCGCTCAGCTCGACGCTCGCCGACCCGAACGCGCCCCCGGCGTTGTTGATCAGGGCGTGCACGGTGCCGGCCTCGGAGCGGATGCGGGCCACGTCGTCCGGATCGGTCACGTCGCCGGTGATCGCGCGGATGCCGTGCGAGGCCTCCAGCTCGGCGAGCCGGTCCGCGCGCCGCGCCACCCCGATCACGTCCCAGCCGTGCTCCGCGAACAACCGGGCGGTCGCCTGCCCGATGCCCGAGCTCGCGCCCGTGACCAGAACCCGCTTCCTGTGCTCCTGCGTCATGTCCTCAGTATTCCCTCCTAGGCTGACCCCGATGAACCAGCGCGCACCGCGGTCCGGAGCGATCCCGACCGCCACGTCATCCATCGATCAGCCGGGCGGGGCGGTCGATGAGCGCGGGGCGGCACTGAAGCCGCGCATCCGCATCCCGTTCTGGGACAACGCGCGGTTCGGCACGATCGTGCTCGTCGTGATCGGTCACGCGATCCAGCGCCAGACCAGCGACTCGAACAACGCCCTGACGCTCTACCTGTTCATCTACGCGTTCCACATGCCGGCCTTCGCCATCATCAGCGGGTACTTCTCCAAGGCCACCCCTCCGGGCACCCGGCAGATGCGCAAGATCGTCACCGACATCCTGTTGCCGTACCTGATCATGCAGTTCATCTGGTCGGCCGTGCAGTGGATCGTGGAGGGCGACCCGGGGCTGAACCTCACCGAGCCGCACTGGACGCTGTGGTTCCTGCTCGCGCTGGCCATCTTCCGCGTCGCGCTGCCCTACCTGGCGATGCTGCGCTGGCCGCTGCTCTGGGCGGTGATCGCCTCGGTCGCGGTCGGGTATGCGCACAACGTCGATTCCACGTTCTCGCTGTCGCGCACCATCGGGATCCTGCCGTTCTTCCTGCTCGGCTGGTACGTGCGCCAGTGGAAGGTCATGGACTGGTGGCGCCGGCTGCGGGCGCCCGGGGTGTGGGCGGTCCGCGCCGGCGCCGTCGCGCTGTTCGCCGGGTGGCTCTGGGTGATCATCGCCAACATCGGATTCTTCCGCGACATCCACCTGCAGGGCTGGTTCTTCTACGACGACGGCTACGAGCGCCTCGGCGACGACGCCTGGTCGGCCGGACTGATCCGGCTCGGGCTGATCGGGCTCGCCGTCGTGCTGAGCGCCGCGTTCTATGCCCTCGTGCCGCGTCGCAACACGGTCTTCACGGTGTTCGGCCAGGCGACGATGTACGTCTACCTGCTGCATTCCTTCGTGCTCTACCCCATCCGCGAGTCCGGGATCCTCAAGGACGACCACGCCTCGGCGGTGTGGCTGCTCACCATGGTGTTCGCCTCCCTCGCGATCTCGATCGCGCTGTCGAGCCCGCTGGTGCGCCGCGTGTTCCGGCCGCTGATCGAACCGAAGCCCGACTGGCTGTTCACTCACCGCGACGCCCGCTCCCGGCGCGAGCGGGCGGGCGGGTCGCGGGAGTCGCGGACCGACCCGACGGGTTCGCGGCGCGGCTAGCCGGCTTCGGCGACCGGCGCCGGCGCCGGCTCCGGCATCCGCTCCGGCACGCGGCGCGGCAGGGCGAACACCAGAGCGAAGGCCGCGAGCGCGAAACAGGCGCTGACGAACATGGCGACCGTGGCGGCGTGCCCGAAGGTCTCGGCGACCACCTCGGGGGTCGGGGCGACTCCGGCCGGGAAGTCCAGGGTGCCGAACAGCACCGAGCCGATCACCGCGATGCCGATCGCGCTGCCGATGCGCTGGGCGGTGCCGATGACGCCCGAGGCGGCCCCGGCCTCCGCCCGGTCGACGGTGGCGACGATGAACTGGGCGTTCGGCGCGATGAACAGACCCGACCCGACCCCGGCGAGCGCGAGCGGACCGAGGAGTTCCCAGTTGGTGAGCTCGGCGGGGGGGACAAGCAGCAGCACGAGCCAGAGCGCCGCGAGCCCCGTGGTCACCAGCGCGGTCCCGAGCAGCAGGGTGCTGCGGCCGAGCCGGCGGGCCAGGCGATCGCTCTGCGATGCGCCGACGATGCTGCCGAGGGCGAACGGGATCGAGACCAGCCCGGATTCCAGCGCGGTGTGGCCGAGGCCTGACTGCCAGAGGATCGAGATGGTGAAGAAGATGCTGGTGAAGGCCGCGAAGTAGACCAGCGCGAGGATCACGCCGCCCGTGAACGACGGATGGGAGAACAGGTGCGGGGGCACCAGCGGGTTCTTTCCGCGGCGTGCCACGAGCACCTCCCAGAGCGCGAAGAGCACCAGCAGCCCGATTCCGGCCGCCATCGAGACGTACGTCCAGGCCGGCCAGCCCTCCTGCTCGCCCTGGATCAGCGGGACGAGGATCGCCACCAGCGACCCGGCGAGCAGCACCAGGCCGATCAGGTCGGCGCCGCGACGCCCGCGTCCCTCGGCGCCGCCGGGAAGCAGCAGGAACGCAGCGACGACGGCGAGCACCCCGAACGGCAGGTTGACGAAGAAGATCGAGCGCCAGCCCTCCGCATGGCCGAGCCATTCGATGAGCAGACCGCCCACCAGCGGCCCGAGCGCCGACGAGACGCCGATGCTCGCACCCATGATGGCGAAGGCCTTCCCGCGTTCCCGCCCGGGGAACATCAGCTGGATCAGCGCGGTGACCGGCGGGAAGAAGATGCCGCCGCCGAGACCCTGCACCACGCGGGCGATGACCAGCGAGGTCGAGTCCTCGGCGAGGCCCGCCCACAGGCTCGCCCCGGTGAAGATGACCAGACCCGCGATGAACACCCACTTGTGGCCGATCCGGTCGCCGACCCGGCCGGCCGGGATGAGCGAGAGCCCGTAGGCCAGGGCATAGCCGGAGATGATCCACGACAGGGTCGCTTCGTCGGCATCGAGGCTGTCCTGGATGGTCGGCAACGCGACGTTGACGATGGTGGTGTCGAGCAACGCCATCGAGACGCCGAGGATGAGCACGGCGAAGGCGAGCCAGGTGGCGCGTGGGGTCACGTCGGATCCTTCCGGGATCTCTCGTCGGAGACGATCTCCGGCAGCTTCTGCACGAGTTCCTCGTGCCAGGCGATCTCGGCGCGCAGCCGGTCGCTCTTGTGTTTCATCACGTGCCGCTCGCCGACGCTGAGATAGCGCGCGATGAACTCGGTGTGCGCCTCGGTCTCGGCGAGCATGCCGCGCAGCCGGGTGAGGCGCGCCTGAAGCACCGCCGGCAGTTCGTCGGCCTCGTCGAGGTCGAACCGGGCGATGGCGAGATCGAACGGGTCGTTGCGCCAGACGACCTCGCTGAGGCCCTGCTGCCGCAACGTCCGCAGCGCCTCCCGGCCGGTGGCGGTGATGTCCCAGACCTGCCGCTCCGGGTAGGAGCCTTCGCGCTCGACGCGAAGCTCGTCGATGAGCTCCTCGGCGGCCAGGCGCCGGATCGCGCCGTACAGCCCCCCGACGGAGATGTCGGTCCACATGTCGATGTGCTCCTTCTCGGCCAGCTGGCGCAGCTGGTGCCCGTGCATCGGGCCCTCGATGTCGAGGGCGCCGAGGATGAACAGGCGGATGGATGACACGCGACTACTCTCACGCAAGTACTCGCTCGGGTCAACCGACCCGCGTGCGCTGTGTGACGCCCGGTTGCGCGCTGCGTCGACACTCCGCATGGCCGCGCCTAGCGTGGACGCACGCCCTTGAGAAGGAGAACCCCATGTCCGACTGGAAGTTCGAGACCGACCAGATCCACGCCGGCGCGGCGCCCGACCCGGTGACCAACGCCCGTGCCACCCCGATCTACAAGACGACCTCGTACGTCTTCAACGACAGCGCCCACGCGCAGAACCTGTTCGCGCTCGCCGAGTTCGGCAACATCTACACCCGTCTGATGAACCCGACCACCGACGTCGTCGAGAAGCGCGTCGCCGCGCTCGAGGGCGGCACCGCGGCGCTCGCCGTCGCATCCGGATCGAGCGCGATCACGTACGCGATCCTCAACATCGCCTCCTCCGGCGACCACATCGTCTCGTCGAGCTCGATCTACGGCGGCACCTACAACCTGTTCAAGTACACGCTCGCGAAGCTCGGCATCGAGGTCACCTTCGTCGAGAACCAGGACGATCTCGACGAGTGGACGGCCGCGATCCGCCCCAACACCAAGGCGCTGTTCGCCGAGACCATCGGCAACCCGCGCATCAACGTGCTCGACATCGAGGGCGTCGCCGGGGTCGCGCACTCCCACGACCTGCCGCTGATCGTCGACAACACGATCGCCACCCCGTACCTGATCCGCCCCTTCGAGTTCGGCGCCGACATCGTCGTGCACTCGGCGACCAAGTTCCTCGGCGGCCACGGCACCGTGATCGCCGGGGTCATCGTCGACGGCGGCAAGTTCGAGTGGTCGAAGCACGTCGACAAGTTCCCCGGACTGACCGAGCCCGACCCGTCGTACCATGGCGCCTCGTACACGACGGTGCTCGGCGATGCCATCGCCTACATCATCAAGATCCGCGTGCAGCTGCTGCGCGACACCGGTGCCGCCCTCTCGCCCGACAGCGCCTTCGCCCTCATCCAGGGCATCGAGACGCTGTCGCTGCGCGTCGAGCGTCACAATCAGAACACCCAGACGATCGCCGAGTGGCTCGAGAACCACGACGACGTCGCCTCGGTGAACTACGCGGGCCTGCCCTCGAGCCCCTGGTACTCGGCCGCCAACAAGTACGCCCCGAAGGGCGTCGGGGCCGTGGTGTCGTTCGAGCTCAAGGGCGGGGTGGATGCCGGCCGCGCCCTGGTCGAGAACGTCGCGCTCTTCAGCCACCTGGCCAACATCGGCGACGTGCGTTCGCTCATCATCCACCCGGCGTCGACGACCCACAGCCAGCTCACCCCCGAGCAGCAGCTGACCACCGGCGTCACCCCCGGACTGGTGCGCCTGTCGGTCGGCCTGGAGCACATCGACGACCTGATCGCCGACCTCGAGGCCGGTTTCGCCGCCGCCCGCAAGGTCGGCGCGGCGAGCGCCTCGGCCTGAGCACCGCGCCGCGCACGTAACAGAGGGCATCGCGCGGGAGAATTGCCGGATGGACTGGCAGACTCCCGAGGACGCGGTGCCCTCTGCGTTCGTCACGGAGTCCAACCGCCGCTCCCTGGCCGGTTCTCCCCCGGCCTCGGGGGCCTGGCGCGAAGGCGATCCCGCCGGAGACCGCCGCTTCCAGCCGATCGGCGCGCTGACCACCGAGCACGGCGCCCTCCTGGACACTGTCACGATCGCCTACGAGACCTGGGGCGAACCGAACGCCGACGGCAGCAACGCGGTGCTCGTGCTGCACGCCCTGACCGGTGACAGCCACGTCATCGGACACGCGGGGCCCGGGCATCCCACGGCGGGCTGGTGGTCGGGGCTCGTCGGGGCCGGGAAGGTCCTCGATCCGGCGGACTGGTTCATCGTCGCGCCCAACATGCTCGGCGGGTGTCAGGGGTCGACAGGACCGGCCTCGCTGGCATCCGACGGTCACGAATGGGGATCGCGCTTCCCGTACCTGACGATCCGCGACCAGGTCGCGGCGCAGCGCGCGTTCGCCGACGCGCTCGGCATCGAGCGCTGGGCCCTCGTCGTCGGCGGCTCGATGGGCGGCATGCAGGCCCTGGAGTGGGCGGTCGGGTCGCCCGAACGGGTCGAGCGCGTCGCCATCCTCGCCGCTCCCCCGATCTCCAGCGCCGACCAGATCGCGCTGAACTCGGTGCAGAGCGAGGCCATCCGGTTCGATCCTGCGTTCGCCGGCGGGGACTACTACGACGCCGGCGACGGGGGCGGCCCCCATCGCGGGCTCGCGCTGGCCCGGCGCATGGCGTTGCTGAACTACCGCTCGCCCTCGGAGCTGAACGACCGGTTCGAACGCAGCTGGCAGAGCGGGCTCAGCCCGCTCGGCGACGGCGGCCGGTTCGCCGTGGAGAGCTACCTCGACTTCCACGGCAACAAGTTCACGCGCCGTTTCGACGCGAACAGCTACGTGGTGCTGGTGGATGCCATGAACTCCCACGACATCGGTCGCGGTCGCGGGGGCGTCGCCTCCGCCCTCTCGCAGGCGACCTCGACCGCCCTCGTGCTCGGCATCGACAGCGACCGGCTGTTCCCGGTGCCCGGCCAGCAGGTGATCGCGAAGCATCTGCCCGGCAACATCGACGGGGACGTGCCGGTGGTGATCTCCTCGCCGTTCGGGCACGACGCGTTCCTGATCGAAGACGCCCTGGTGGGCGCCGAGCTGCGGCGGCTGCTAGAACACTGACATGACACGACGCCTGCCGGCAGCGATACTGACGTTCGTGGTGGTCGCGGCCGCCCTGACGGCCTGCGATCCGGCGCCGCCGAACGAGGTGCCCGACGGCGTGCGCATCTCGGTCTATCAGCCCCGGCCGGATGTGGCGAAGAACCGCATCGCCATCCAGGTGCACAACGACGGAACCGAGCCGGTCACGATCACCGGAGCAGAGCTGAACTCGAGCTTCTTCGCCGACCCGTTCAGCTGGGGTCACCGCACGGCCACCGTGCCCCCCGGCTACGCGGTCGACCTGAGGGTGGACATCCCGGTCGATGCGGACTGCACCGACGATGCCCCGGCGCGGCACACCGTGGTGTTCCACTGGACCCGCGGCGAGGACAGCGGGGTCGGCATGGTCACCCCCGACGACCCGTTCGAGGTGCTCGATCTGCTGCACGACGCCGCATGCCTCATCGACAGGAGCGAGGACGTCGCGACGCTCACGGCGCGCACCCTGACGGCCCCCGCATCCCAGCCGGCGCCCGCGGATCTGCTGGTCACGGTGTTCCCGCCGCCATCCTCCGCGGGATCGTTCACGATCGACACCGTGCACAGCACGACGCTGCTGAACCCGGCCGGTCCGGACGGGACCGGCGTCGCCGAGCTCGCGCTCGGCATCGAGGTGTCGGCCGCGGGACCCGCCGAGGTGCACATCCCGATCGTGCCGAACCGCTGCGATCCGCACGCGCTGGCCGAGGACAAGATCGGCACCCGGATCCCGCTCTATGTCACGCTCGACGACGGAACGCAGGGCCGCCTGGTGCTGAGCGCGAGCGACGACCTCCGGGCGCAGATGTACGCGTTCTACGGGGCGTACTGCGGCCTGTAGCCGGACACGGGAAAACAGGGCCGGGGGCCCGCCTCTCGGCGCGGCCCCCGGCAACCCCCCGGATATTTCCTCTGGTCTGACTGTACCCCGGTTATTGTGCCCCGGCGGCACCGCGTGGCACCCCCCGTTCGTGTCACAGCCTGTGTCACCATGGGCACCGACATGGACCTGATCGCCAAGGAACGGGAGCGCCTGCTGCAGCGGGCGGCCCGCATCTACGGTCTGAGTTTCACGGCCGTCGCCCTGATCTGCGCCGCGCTGCCCGGCGCCGTCGATGTCGTCGCCCTGCTGATCTCGCTGCCGCTGTTCGCGCTGCTGGTCTTCGCCCAGGTGCGGATGGGCATGAGCCGTTCGCTGATCTGGGTCGGCCTCGCGCTGGCGTCGGGGGCGGCGATCATCGGGGTGTACCGCTACGTCGGCACGGGCCCCTCGCCCGAGGCGGGCTACGCCGCGATCACCGAACTCGCCGCCGGGGGCCTCGCGGCCTGCGCCATCGTCCTCACCGGCAGCCTTCCGCGCATCCTGCTGCTGATCGCAGCGTTCCTGGTGATCGGCGGCGCCGCCGTCCTGGTCTCCGACGGCCTGGCCCACATGCTGCGCACCGGCGGCCTGGTCGTGCTCGGCTGGGTGGTCCCGAGTGCCATCGCGGCCTGGATCAGCGTCGGGGTGCCCCAGGTCGAGAAGCGCATCGCCAGCATCGGCCGCGCGCACCGGGCCGAACGTCAGGCCAGCGAACTCGAGGCCCAGCGGCGTCAATCGGCGCGGCTGCTGCACGACACGGTCCTGGCCACCCTCACGCTGCTCGCCCACTCCGGGGTGGGCGTGAAACCGGAGGCCCTGCGCGAGCAGGCCGGCGACGACGCCCGGCTGCTGCGCCAGTTGCGCCTGGGATCGAACCCGAACCCCCCTGCCGACGACGAGGAGTTCGTCCCGACCGAGACCTCGCCGATCCCGGTCGGCCATGAGCCCGTGCTCGGCACGACACTGGAATCGGTGCAGCAGCGCTTCAGCCGGATGGGCCTGCAGGTCAGCTGGCACGGGACCGGCCAGGTACTGCTGCCGAGCGAGGTGCTCGATGCGTTCCTGCTCGCCCTCGCCGAGTGCCTCGAGAACGTGCGACGGCACTCCGGGGTCACGGAGGCGCACGTGACGATCACCGAGGACGAGACCATCGTCCGGGCGCTGGTCACCGACTCCGGCGTCGGGTTCGACATCAACGACATCGACGACGCCAAGCTCGGCTTCACCGAATCCGTCGTCGCGCGGCTGCGTGACGTGGGCGGCAACGCGCGGCTGTTCTCGGCCCCCGGATCCGGCACCACCGTCGTGCTGGAGGTCCCGCGATGACCGGCGGCACGTTCTCGGCCCCCGAGGAGAACACCCTCGGCGTCGTCATCACCGGCACCGGGCGCAAGCGCGTGAAGCAGCCGCGGCGATCCGGCCGGGTGGCCAACAGCGCCCACCGCGCCAGCCTCGGCGTCGCGTTCCTCGGGCTCGGCACCGCGATCATCGTCGGGCTGCGGGCCATCTACGGGTTCAGCTGGTTCCTGGCGCTGTGGAGCGGGGATGTCTACCCCAAGCCGATCGCGGCCCTGGCCTCGTGGATCGTGCTGGTCGCGGTTCTGGTCGGCGCGATCGTGGCGGCCCGGCTGACCAACGACCGGCTGCCGGACTGGGTGTTCGCGCTGTTCCTCACCGGTCTCGCGGTGTCGGTCGCGCTCGACCTCATCGCCGTGTGGGAACTGCACAGCGTGGGGCGGCACGCCACCGCGGCCATCGCCGCGGGGTTCACGCTGCTGGTCGTCGTGACGGTGCGCGGCCCGCTCGAGATCCTCGTCGCGGCGGGGGTGCTCGGGCTCGCACTCGCCGTGGTGATGTTCCTCGACGCCCCGGTCAGCGGGGTCGACGCCGACTGGATCGCACCCCAGGTCACGGCGCTGGCGGCAGCCGTGCTGCCCGCGGTGATCGGAGTGGTGATCATCGAGGCGTTCCGGCGCATGGTGCAGATCGAACTCGACCGCGTGCTCACCCAGAGCACGGTGTCGGCGCCGCGCTTCGCCGT
>Ga0182739_1001016_pt1 | contig 31155 bp, 31 predicted proteins | sample eDN5th30CBELigBY_FD_128873 | JGI IMG/M metagenome (GOLD analysis project Ga0182739, IMG submission 128873) | Enriched backyard soil microbial communities from Emeryville, California, USA - eDNA 5th pass 30_C BE-Lig BY (version 2) (version 2) | ecosystem: Environmental > Terrestrial > Soil >... | reverse complement strand
TCTGCGCAGACGGCGCCGCCGCCGTCGACGTCTGGCGCCAGGAGCGGCCCGACCTCGTGCTGCTGGACCTGATGCTGCCGGGAGTGGACGGGATCGAGATCTGCACCCGCATTCGCACCGAGTCGGGCGTGCCGATCATCATGCTCACCGCCCGAACCGACACCGCCGACGTGGTCAGGGGTCTCGAGTCCGGCGCCGACGACTACATCGTCAAGCCCTTCAACCCGAAGGAGCTCGTCGCGCGGATCCGCACCCGCCTGCGCCCCGCCGCCGCCCCTCCCGCCGAGACGCTGCGCATCGGAGACCTGACGGTCGACGTCGCCGCTCACGAGGTCCGGCGCGGCGACACCGTGATCGCGCTCACTCCGCTCGAGTTCGAGCTGCTCGTGGCCCTGGCCTCCAAGCCGCAGCAGGTGTTCTCGCGCGAGGCGCTGCTGGAGCAGGTGTGGGGCTACCACTACAAGGCCGACACGCGTCTGGTGAACGTCCACGTGCAGCGGCTGCGGGCGAAGGTCGAGATCGACCCCGACAATCCCAAGATCGTGACGACGGTGCGCGGCGTCGGCTATCGCGCCGGTGCCGCGGTGTAGCGGATCGTGTCGTCGTCTACCGGCTCCGTGCGCGCCACGGCGCTGACCTGGCGGGACTGGCGGGCCTGGCCGGACAACGTCATCCACGCGTGGCGCCGGTCGCTGCGCTTCCGGACGCTCGCCGTGACGCTGGGTCTGACCGCTCTGACGATCCTGGTCGCGCTGGTCTGGATGGCCCTCGCCATCCAGAACGATCTGTTCGAGTCACGCATCGAGCAGGTGCAGGTGTCGGCCCAGCGCGCCGCGCTCGCCGCCCAGACGACGTTCGACTCCGCCGCCGTCGAGGGCGACCCCGTCGCGCTGCAGAACGTCATGAAGGATGTGCAGAGCACGCAGTTCCGTCAGGCCGCGACCGACATGTACGCCCTGTTCCGGATCTCGTCCGCGCCCTCTGCCGTGGCCCCGCAGGACGTCGAGGTGGGAGGCCTGCGCGCGTCGATGCTCTCGGACGAGCTTCGTGCGGCCGTCGTGGCCGACGACGGCCGTCAGTCGTGGCAGTCGATCGCGATCCGCACCGACGACGGGGCGGTCGTTCCGGGCGTCGCGATCGGCCAGCAGCTGGTGCTGCCAGAGGCGGGCCCGTACGAGCTGTACTTCGCATACGACCTGGCCTCCGAGGCCGAGACGCTGCGATTCGTCCAGGTGACTCTGTGGGGCGTCGGCCTCGCCCTCGTCGTGCTCATCGGCGCGATCTCCTGGTTCGTGCTGCGTTCGGTGACGGTGCCGATCGGGCAGGCGGCCGAGACGAGCGCCAAGCTCGCCGCGGGCGACCTCGCTGTCCGGCTGCAGGTGCACGGCGAAGACGAGTTCGCCACGCTCGGACGCTCGTTCAACGCGATGGCCGACAGCATCGAGAGCCAGATCAAGGAACTGGCGGACCTGTCTCTCGTGCAGCAGCGGTTCGTCTCCGACGTGTCGCACGAGCTGCGGACGCCGCTGACGACGATCCGGCTCGCCTCCGACATGCTCAACGACCAGCGCAACGCGTTCGACCCCACGACCGCCCGCGCCGCCGAGCTGCTGCACGCGCAGGTGCAGCGGTTCGAGACGCTCCTGACCGACCTCCTGGAGATCAGCCGCTACGACGCCGGCTCCGTCCAGCTGGAGACCGAGCCGACGAGTCTCGCGCACCTCGCGGAAGACGTCATCGCCTCGATGCAGCAGCTCGCCGAGCAGCACGGCAGCGATGTGCGGCTCGTGGCGCCGGGAGGGTACTCGCCCGTCGTCATGGACCCGCGCCGCGTGCGCCGGGTCGTCCGCAACCTGCTCGGCAACGCGATCGAGCACGGCGAGGGCCGGCCGATCGTCGTCACGGTCGACAGCGACCAGCGCTCGGTCGCGCTCGGCGTGCGCGACTACGGACTCGGGATGCGGCCCGAGGACGTCGACCGCGTCTTCGACCGATTCTGGCGCGCCGACCCGTCGCGCAAGCGCACGATCGGCGGCACCGGTCTCGGCCTCTCGATCGCCCTCGGCGACGCACGTCTGCATCGCGGAACCCTCGCCGTCTGGTCGGAGCTCGGTCGCGGAACGAACTTCGTCCTCACGCTCCCGCGCGGGGGAGCGCGCGTGGGGAGCTCGTCTCCCCTCCCGCTCGACCCGGGCGACGACGGCGCGCCGCTGGACGACCTCGGGCTCACCCAGCCGATCGAGCTCCCCTTCCCACCGGGTGGAGGCCGCGCATGACCCGCTTCGCGATCCGACCGGCGCGCACCGGCATCCTGACCGTCCTGGCGGCCGTCCTCACCCTCGTGCTGACGGCGTGCGCGGGCCTTCCCGTCAGCGGGCCCGTCAAGATCGGCCGCAGCGTCACCGAGGCCGACGAGGCGCCCGACGTCTCGTTCAACCCGGACGAGCCGACGCCCGGGATGACGCCGCAGCAGGTGGTCGAGGGCTTCATCGACGCGGGGACAGGGCCCCGCAACGACTGGGGCATCGCGAGGATGTTCCTGACGGCGGACAACGGCTGGCGGCCCAACACGGGCGTCACGGTGTATGCACCGGGTCAGCGCTCGGTCGTCGAGACCGCGGAGGGCGAGGTGGAGGTCACGATCACCTCGGAGGCGGCCGTGGACGACACGGGAGCCTATGCGGCAGGGGGCGGGACGCCGGTGCTCACCTACCGGCTCGAGAGAGTGGGAGGGGAGTGGCGGATCAGCGAGGCGCCGGACGGGATCGTCCTGGATCGCAACAGGTTCGCCTCCGTGTTCCGCAGCTACTCCCTCATGTTCTTCGATCGGACCTGGACGTATCTCGTGCCCGATCAGCGCTGGTTCCCGATCGAGTACGCGCGCGTCCGGATCGCGGAGGCCCTCTCCGTCGGCGGGCCCACGTCCTGGCTCGCCGGATCGGTCGAGAACGCGTTCACCGTCGGCACGGGGCTGTCGGCGCGCTCGGTGCCGGTGCGCTCGCAGGTGGCAGAGGTTCCCCTGCTGCCCGCGGCGCGTGATCTCGATCAGCTGACGCTCGACCGCATGCAGACGCAGCTCGAGGCGAGCCTCGGTACCGCGGGGGTGCGGCAGGTCGACATGCTCGTGGACGGGCAGGTGCTCGACGCGTCGGCGGTCGCGGTGCACACGCAGAGGGTCGAACCGCGCGCGCTGGTGCTCTCGGACGGAAAGCTCGGCTTCCTGTCGGGAGCTGAGATCGATCCTCTCCCCGGCCTCGCGCGCGGCATGAGCGACGTGGAGCCGACGGCGCTGGAGGTCGACGCCGACCGTCAGACGGCGGCCATGCAGGACAGCTCGGGCGGGGTGTGGCGGGTGCGAGACGACGGCACGCGGCAGGCGCTCGACACCCGGACCGCCCTCGTGGATCCGACGCTCGACGCCGCCGGGTACGTGTACTCCGTGCCGGCCGATCAGCCGTCCGCGCTGCAGGCCTACGCGCCCGACGGGACGATGCACGAGATCGCGGATGCGTGGCCGGGGGCGACGCGCGTCTACGCGATGCGCGTGTCGCGCGACGGCACCCGCATCGCCGCCCTCGTCCGCGACGGCGTTCAGCCGTCGGTCTGGGTCGCAGGCATCGTGCGCGGCGAGAACGGCGTCCCCGTCGGTCTCGGAGAGAGGCGGCCGCTGGGCGACCTGCCGGGCGTCGGCATCGACCTCACGTGGCTCGACGGCAGCACGCTGGCTGCCCTGACCGAGGCCGACGGGCAGCGTTATGTGATCGAGCAGCCCGTGGGCGGGCCTGCCGCCTCGACGGCGGCGCCCGCGGAGGCCGTGTCGATCGCGGGCGGCAATGAGTCGGGCGAGGTCCGCGTGCTCAACTCCGAGGGACGGCTCTTCAGCCAGCGCGGCGCGACGTGGACGCCCGTGGCGGCGGACGTCGCGGTGCTCGCCGTCCAGCGCGGGATGCCGGGCTGACGCTTCCTCCCCAGCCGCGGACGGCAGTGGGTTCTCCACCGTCTCCTACGTGCTGCGCTCCGGGGCGGATGCCCCGTGCGAGGGTCGGCGGATGCGTGTCCCGCCTGCCGTCCCCATCGCACTGACCGGTGCACTGTCGCTGCTGCTTCCCACCTCGTGCGCCGGCTGCGATGAGCCGGACGTGCCGCTGTGTCGCGGGTGCCGCGCGGCGCTCGCGCCGGCTCCCCGGCTGGGTCTGCTCGGGGAGGGGGTGCCGCTCGCCTCGGCGCTGACGTTCGACGGCGTCGCCGCCCGCGTCATCCGTGCGTGCAAGGAGGACGGGCGCACGGGACTCGCCCGCCCGCTGGGCATGGCGCTGCGCGCAGCGCTGGCCGCGCTCCTCGATGCCGTCGTGCGTCCCGCCGACGTCGTGGTGGTCCCGGTGCCCTCGTCACGCGCCGCATTCCGCCGCCGCGGGTACGCCGTGACCGACCTTCTGGCGCGGCGGGCAGGTGCGACGCCGCGCCGCCTGCTCGTGCCGGGGCGGGCGGGGCTCGACCAGCGGGGACTCGGGCGGCAGGAGCGGGCGCGCAACGTCGGCGGCACGCTGCGCGCCCGCCGCGCGGAGGGGATGCGCGTGGTCGTCGTCGACGACGTCGTGACCACCGGCGCGACCCTCGACGAGTCCGTGCGCGTCCTGCGTCGCGCCGGCGCCGACGTCGTGGGTGCGGCGGCGGTCGCCACGACCCCGCTCCGATCGTTTTCCACGGCAAATGGCGCGTGACATCCGGGTGACGCGCCGATAGCGTGGAGGGGACAAGGCGAACTCAGGGTCCGCCCTTGACCGGGAGGACCCGGAACAAGGAGGTCAGGGATGGAAACCAGCATCGTCGGCGTCGGGGTGGGTATCACCGATCGCTTCCGCACGGTCACCGAGGAGAAGTCCACCCGCATCGCGAACCTCGCTCCGCGCGCTCAGCGCCTGGACGTCAAGGTCACACATCGCGCGTATCACAACGGCGGTCGCGAAGAGGAGACGGTCGAGCTCACCGTCACCGGCAAGGGCCCCGTCGTTCGCGCCGAGGCGACGGACGGCGACAAGTTCGCCGCCCTCGACCTCGCGGTCGACAAGCTCGCAGAGCAGCTGCGCCGGGCCAAGGACAAGCGCGTCGATGCACGCAACCACCCCCGAGGAGCGAAGTTCGAGAAGGGGAGCGGCTCCCTTGAGGGCATCGACGTGCAGCCCGCATCCGTCGACGTGCTCCGTGCGGTCGCCACGGGCGCCGTCCCCGTCGTGTCCGGCGCGGAGGAGGACGGCGACTACACCCCCGTCGTCATCCGCACCAAGAACTTCGACGCCGAATGGATGACGGTGGAAGAGGCGGTCGACCGGATGGAGCTGGTCGGCCACGACTTCTTCCTGTTCATCGACGCCCGCACCGACCACCCGAGCGTCGTCTACCGGCGCAAGGGCTGGGACTACGGAGTCATCTCGCTGACGGCCACGGCGCCGCCCGTGGAGGAACTGGCGTCCTGACGCAGACGAGTCGAGGGGCGGGTGCCGGAGGGCATCCGCCCCTCGCTGTTGTGGCGGCGTCGGTCGTCGAGCGACGAGACGCGCCTCGCTCAGTCGAAGATGCCGTCGAGGATGCTGCCGATGACGAGGCCGCCCAGGATCCCGCCCATCACGTCGCCGCCGCCACGGCCGTTGCCGCCGCCCCAGCCGCCGGATCCGCCGCCCCAGCCGCCGTTCTGCGGCCGTGACGAGTCGATGTCGCGCTGGGCGAGCTGCAGCGCCTCGGCGGCCAGCATGCCGCAGCGACGCGCGTCGGCGAGGACGGCCTCCCGGTCGTCCTCGGGGATGGGGCTGCCCACCTGCGTCAGGTCCAGGCGGATGCGCTCGGCCTCTGCGAGCCGGGTGCGGGCGTCGGCGCCGATCCAGCCGCGGTGACCGGAGATCACGCTGCGGGCGACGCCCAGCTGACGATCGGCGTCCTCGACCGCGTGGCGCACATGCGACTCGGGGATCACCGGCCGGGCAGCGCGCTCTCGGGCCTTGTCGACCGCCGCGTCCAGGGCGGCGTTCGCCTCGCGCAGCCGCGTCAGCTCCGCGAAGGGGTCGGTGAGCGTCCCCGCGGGCGCGAGGGATCCGAGTTCCTTCTCGAGCGTGGTCATGGCGGCGGCGACCTGCGGGACCGAGGCGATGTCCTTCGCGGCGGCGAGGTCTTCGCGGGAGTCGTGCACGATGGCATCGAGCGTCGACTCCGCACGCAGGGCCTCGACCTCGTACCCGTCGACAGCGTCGATGAGCGTCGTCGCCCGCCGCACGGCTTCGATCGCGGTCTCCAGCGCGAGGTTCGCCTGCTCGCGCTGGCCCGCCTCGCGTCGGCGTTCGGAGACGTCGGCGCCGTGCAGGGCGAACTCCAGCAGCTGGCTCGCCTCGGTGTGGTTGCCGGCGACCTTGCGCAGCGCGTCGGCGGAGTAGCGCGACGTCAGCCGTGCCAGCGTCGCCTGCACCTGGGGGAGGCGTGCGCCCAGGCGCTCGACATCGGCCCGGATGCCGGTGATGATCTCGGGGGCTCGCCGGGCGCGCTCGATGGGCTTCGCGAGCGCCTCGGTGCGGTCGTCCAGCAGCTCCTGCGCCCATTCGCACAGCTGCAGGATGCGGGCGCCGCGCGACTGCAGCTCCTCGGACGTGTCGGGGATCTCGTCGTGGTTGAGCTGGTGCAGATGGAACGCCTCGGCCAGGTGCTGGCGCACGGCCGCGATCGCATCGCGCAGCGGCTGCGTGGCCTCGGTGCCGAGCTCGGCCTCCGCGTAGACGAGCTCGTCGCTGGTGGTGCGGATGCGCTCGTCGATGGCGATCAGCGCGGAGCCCGCGCGCCGGGTCAGTTCGGCATCCTGCGCAGCCTGCGCTTCGCGCTCCTTCTTGCGGTTGCCCCAGATTCCGGCCATGCGTCGATCCTACGGTTCGCGACGGACGCCAGCCTGAGCGGCTGCCCCGAGCTCTTCCCCCAGCTACCGCGGCAGCTCGGCCTGTGGCCGTTCGCTCGCGTCGACCTGTTCGACCGTGCCGAACTCGCTGTAGTAATCGAAGGTGTCCGGCGATCCCCATTCGGTGTGGCTCGCGGTTCCATCCGGCCAGATGACGATGATGTCGTACCGCTCGATGAGGACTCGGGTCACCTCCACGTTGCTTCCGTCCTCCAGCGTGTACCTCACGCCCAGGGCCTGGGCGCCGACGGCGTCGTCGCGAGCCCCGGCACTCACCGCCGTGGTCGGCATGTCCGTGAACATGCGCAACAGGTCGTCGATGACCTCTCTGTTCGCGCGGTCATTGACGATCGTGAGCCGATCGATGGTTCGGGCATCTACACCCCACGTGTAGTCGTAGAACTCGATCTCTGCGACGTCTGTGGCGCTGACGCCGAGGGAACGATGGCTGACGAAGGGATTGCACCCGGCAAGCAGCAGCGTCAGGACCGCAACGATGACGAGCACCGTTGCACGCGAGGACGGCATCGCAGTCATCGCTGTCCCGGCAGCTCGGCCTGTGGCCGTTCGCTTGCGTCGACCTGTTCGACCGTGCCGAACTCGCTGTAGTAGTCAAGCGCATCCGGCGCACCCCACTCGGTATGGCTGGCGGTGAGGTCCGGCCAGATCAGGATCGCGTCATATCGCTCGACGAGGATGCGCGTGAGTTCGACCGTGGTGCCGTCGTGGAGCACATACCTTACGCCGAGTGTCTCTGCGCCGGGCATACGTTCTTCGACGTCATCGTCGAGGTCGGTCGTCGGCACGCCCGTGAAGATGTCGACGAGTTTCTCGACGATCTCTCCGTTCCCTGAGTCATTCGCGATGGTGATCCGATCCACGGTCTTGGAGTTCTCGCCCCAGGCATAGACGTACAGTTCCACGTCGGCTATGTCTGCGGGATCGATTCCGATCGAGCGATGGGTGACAAGCTGATTACAGCCGGTGAGCAGCATCGCCGTTGCGGCGATGACGAAGAGGAGCGTTGCGCGTGACCTGATCATTTGAGTCGGAACCTCGCATTCGATCCGATCGAACCACTGTTCAGGATCACATCGGTGTAACCCTCCCACCCGTAATGAGTGATCGGATAGCCGCTGTTGGTCCTGCCGTAGGCGACGACCGCGTGCGCTCCCTTCTTCTTGGACCCCGTCGGCAGGTTGCCGAAGACGAGCGATGGATATCCGTTGTCGATCTCCGACCACATGCCGATGTTGCCCAGCGCCCAGGAAGAGACGTACCCGACCTTCTGCTCCTTCGCGTTCCACACCAGTCGCTCTTCGACATTCGGTGCCCAGGTCGCGTCTCCGCCATCTCCTTGCAGGTAGGACGCGAAGTTGGGCTTCGATGTCATGTTGGTGCCGTCGCGGTATCTCGTGGGGAGGAGCTTTCGCGCGCTGGAACGAGCATGCCAGTAGCGGGTAACGATGGAACCCGCTACCCAGCCGCAGATTCCATCATCGTTCCGGTAGACATGGCTGCCCGTGATGTAGCTGTAGTTCGGCACACGACTCTTCGCATCCCCGCTCTTCAGACGCGGCAGGTCGTCGGCCGCCTTCAGTGGGGCGACGCCGGTCGACGGCCTCTGCGGAGCGGACGGCGAGGCGAGGCGTGCCGCATCCCATGAAGACACGACGAGGGTGTCGCGGATCTGTCCCACGGCATCCCGTCCCAAGGCCCGCAGTTCACGGACGGGCATCGTCTCTCCGGTCCTGAGATCGATGCTTCTCGACGCGTCGGAAGCGACATACGCCCCGGGGCCGAGGTACGAGAGCTCACCCGGGGTGTTCAGGTACGGGCTGGGTCCCGTGGCGGATGCCTCGAGCAGTGTCCGTCGACTCGTCTCCACGATCATGTAGCCGGAGCTCCGCGCCTTCCACAGCTCCAACCCGTCCTGAAGCGGGCGGACGCCGATCGGAACGTCCTCGGTCAGATAGCCGTCAGCGAGGAGCCGGCGCCAGTCCTGCGTGCCAGTGTCGAGGACGATTGCGGCGTGCGCAGATGCGGGTCGTACCAGCCCGCTCACGGTTGCCGCAACGACTCCGGCAGCCATGAGAAAGCCGCGTCGATCCAGGTGTCTCTCGGTCACGTTCATCCTCCACGTCGTGTGCTCGCTCTCGCGGTCGCGGGTGGGGGAAGACTTCCGAAGGTAGGCAGCCGCAGGCGCGGTGGCAACGATCCGCGGCCGATTCCACTAGAACTGGGGGCACAATCGCGCCAGGGCCGGCGCGCGGCCGTCACAGCGCACAGCCCGTTTCAAGGTCACAACCGCATAACATGGGAAGTCGTGCCGTGCGAACAGCGCGCATCCCGGGCGGCATCCCGTGTCGCCTGAACCCGAAAGATGGAGATCCTCCGTGGCCAACCCTCTTGAGAAACTGCTCCGTGCCGGTGAAGGACGCGTCCTGCGGCGGCTGCAGCAGGTCGTGAAGGCCGTCAACGCCCTCGAAGAGGACTACGCACAGCTCACCGACGAGGAGCTGCGCGGCGAGACCGTCGAGCTGCGTGCCCGCCACGAGGCGGGGGAGACGCTCGACAAGCTCATGCCCGAGGCGTTCGCCGCCGTCCGCGAGGCGGCCAAGCGCACGCTCGGCCAGCGTCCGTACGACGTGCAGATCATGGGCGGCGCGGCGCTGCACCTCGGCAACATCGCCGAGATGAAGACCGGTGAAGGCAAGACGCTGACGGCGACGTTCGCCGTCTACCTGAACGCGATCGCCGGCAAGGGCGTGCACGTCATCACGGTCAACGACTTCCTGGCGTCCTACCAGTCCGAGCTCATGGGCCGCGTCTACCGCGCGCTGGGCATGACCACCGGAACGATCATCTCCGGACAGACCCCCGAGGTCCGCCGCGAGCAGTACGAGGCGGACATCACGTACGGCACGAACAACGAGTTCGGCTTCGACTACCTGCGCGACAACATGGCGTGGCGGGGGGAGGACCTCGTCCAGCGCGGCCACTTCTTCGCGATCGTCGACGAGGTCGACTCGATCCTCATCGACGAGGCGCGCACGCCTCTCATCATCTCCGGCCCGTCCTCGGGCGAGGCCAACCGCTGGTTCGTCGAGTTCGCGAAGATCGCGAAGACCCTCGAGGCCGGCGTGGACTACGAGGTCGACGAGAAGAAGCGCACGATCGGCGTGCTCGAGCCCGGCATCGAGAAGGTCGAGGACTACCTCGGCATCGACAACCTGTACGAGTCGGCCAACACGCCGCTCATCTCGTTCCTCAACAACTCGATCAAGGCTCTCGCCCTGTTCAAGCGCGACACGGACTACGTCGTCATGAACGACGAGGTCATGATCGTCGACGAGCACACCGGACGCATCCTGGTCGGCCGTCGCTACAACGAGGGCATCCACCAGGCGATCGAGGCCAAGGAGGCCGTTCCGGTCAAGGCCGAGAACCAGACGCTCGCGACCGTCACGCTACAGAACTACTTCCGTCTCTACGAGAAGCTCGCCGGCATGACCGGTACCGCCGAGACCGAGGCGGCCGAGTTCATGTCGACGTACAAGCTCGGCGTCGTGCCGATCCCGACCAACAAGCCGATGATCCGCAAGGACCAGGCCGACCTCGTGTACAAGAACGAGCAGGCGAAGTTCGTCCAGGTCGTCGAGGACATCGTGCGCCGTCACGAGACGGGACAGCCGGTCCTCGTCGGCACCGTCAGCGTCGAGAAGAGCGAATACCTCTCGCGGCTGCTCGCCAAGAAGGGCGTCAAGCACGAAGTGCTCAACGCGAAGAACCACGCGCGCGAGGCGGAGATCGTCGCACGCGCGGGGCGCCTGGGCGCCGTCACGGTCGCGACGAACATGGCCGGTCGAGGCACCGACATCATGCTCGGCGGCAACGCGGAGTTCCTCGCCGTCCAGGAGCTCAAGAGCCGCGGGCTCGACCCGGAGGAGACCCCCGAGGAGTACGAGGCGGCGTGGGACGAGGTCTACACCGCCATGCGCGACACCGTCGCCGAGGAGAGCACCAAGGTCGTCGAGGCCGGCGGGCTCTACGTGCTCGGCACGGAGCGCCACGAGTCGCGCCGCATCGACAACCAGCTGCGCGGCCGGTCGGGCCGTCAGGGCGACCCCGGCGAGAGCCGCTTCTACCTGTCGCTGACCGACGACCTCATGCGTCTGTTCCAGTCGGGTGCGGCCGAGGCGATCCTCGCGCGGACCAACTTCCCCGACGACGTCGCGATCGAGTCGACGATGGTCTCCCGCGCCATCAAGAGCGCGCAGTCCCAGGTCGAGGCGCGCAACGCCGAGATCCGCAAGAACGTCCTCAAGTACGACGACGTCCTCAACCGCCAGCGCGAGGCGATCTACGCCGACCGTCGGCACATGCTCGAAGGCGACGACCTCTCCGATCGGGTCGAGCACTTCATCGAGGATGCGATCGGGGCGATCATCGACGACCACACGGGCAACGGGCACAACGAGAGCTGGGACTTCGACGCCCTCTGGACCGAGCTGAAGACGCTGTACCCCGTGGGTGTGACGATCGACGAGGTCGTCGCCGAGAGCGGCAGCAAGGGCAAGGTCACCCCCGAGGGACTCAAGCGCGAGATCCTCTCCGACGCCAAGATCGCCTATGCGACGCGCGAGGAGAGCCTCGGCGCGCCCGCGACGCGCGAGCTGGAGCGCCGGGTCGTGCTGCAGGTGCTCGACCGTCGCTGGCGCGACCACCTGTACGAGATGGACTACCTCAAGGACGGCATCGGCCTGCGTGCGATGGCCCAGCGCGACCCGCTCATCGAGTACCAGCGCGAGGGCTTCCAGATGTTCCAGTCGATGATGGGGCAGATCAAGGAGGAGTCGGTCGGCTTCCTCTACAACCTCGACGTCGAGGTGCGTCAGAGCGGAGAGGGAGAGGTCGAGGCGAAGGGCCTCGACGCTCCGCAGGTCGAGGCGCAGAAGCTGCAGTACACGGCGGCCAACGACGCCGGCGAGGTCGAGGTGCGCAACGAGCGCGGCCAGGTGCAGCAGGCGGCCACGAGCAAGCTCCGCCAGGCGGCTGCGGCTCAGGCGGCGCCCGCGGAGGAGGCGCCGAGGGGCGCGTTCGGCCAGCGGACGGATGCCCCGGCATCCGACGCGTCCGGCGCCGCACCGCTCAACCGGGCCCAGCGCCGCGCCGCCGACAAGAAGAAGTAGGCGCGGCGAACGGTCGTTCTCGACGGGCAGGGCCACCGGCGGTCGATTGGCACGGTCGCGGCGGCGATATCCTGAACCGATGAGCCACCGTACCCTCGACCAGTCGAGCAAGCTGAAGGACGTCCTCTACGAGATCCGTGGAGCCGCCCTGGCAGAGGCCGACCGGCTGGAGGCGGACGGGCACGCGATCCTGAAGCTCAACACGGGCAACCCCGCCGTGTTCGGCTTCGAGGCGCCCTATCAGATCGTCCGCGACATGATCGAGGCGATCCCGTACGCGCATGGCTACAGCGACAGCCGCGGCATCATGTCCGCGCGCCGCGCCGTCGTGTCTCGCTACGAGGAGATCGCGGACTTCCCGAAGTTCGACCCCGACGACGTCTATCTCGGCAACGGCGTGTCCGAGCTGATCACCATGACGATGCAGTCGCTCCTCGACGAAGGCGACGAGGTGCTGATCCCCGCGCCCGACTACCCGCTGTGGACGGCGATGACGAGCCTGGCCGACGGCACGCCCGTGCACTACCGCTGCGACGGTGAGAACGGCTGGCTGCCCGACCTGGACGACATCCGCGCGAAGATCACCGATCGCACGAAGGCCATCGTCGTCATCAACCCGAACAATCCCACCGGTGCGGTCTACACGCGCGAGGTGCTCGAGGGCATCGTTCAGATCGCGCGGGAGAAGTCGCTGCTGCTGCTGAGCGACGAGATCTACGACCGCATCCTGTACGACGACGCCGAGCACATCCCGCTGGCCACGCTGGCCCCCGACCTGCTCTGCCTGACCTACAACGGGCTGTCGAAGACGTACCGCGTCGCCGGCTACCGCTCCGGATGGATGGTCATCACCGGTCCGAAGAAGCACGCCGCCGGCTTCCTCGAGGGCATTCAGCTGCTGGCGTCGACCAGGCTCTGCCCGAACGTGCCCGCCCAGCACGCCGTGCAGGCGGCGCTGTCGGGGGTGCAGTCCATCGATGCGCTCATCGCGCCGACAGGGCGCCTGCACGAGCAGCGGGATGCCGCCTACGACACGCTCATGACGATCCCCGGCGTGCAGTGCCACCGGCCGCAGGGCGCGCTCTACGCGTTCCCGCGACTGGATCCGGAGGTCCACGAGATCCACGACGACGCGAAGTTCGTCTACGACTTCCTCGTGGCCGAGCACGTGCTGCTGGTGCAGGGCACCGGCTTCAACTGGCCGACGCCCGACCACTTCCGGATCGTGACGCTGCCGGAGGCGCGGGTGCTCACCGAGGCGATCGAGAGACTCGGCAACTTCCTGTCGTCGTACCGCCAGTAGCGGCGCCGCGCCGGCATCACAGCAGGGCGAGGGACGTCGCGCGCCAGCGCGCGTCCCAGCCCTCCAGCCGGAGTGCGACGGCGCGCGTGCGCGCGGGACCTTCGACGACGACGACGGCTTCGACGATGCCGTCGGCGGGCGCGGTGTGACGGATCGTGAGGATGCGATGCGTCGGACGCACGGCCGGCATCCCGCGTGCGCTGCGCGCCCGCGCCGACAGATTGGCGCGGGTCACGAGCGCGCGGAAGGCGTCCTCGCCGAGCCAGCGGGCCAGCTGGTCGACCTCGCGGACGCCCGCGAGGACCTCCATGACGCCGATCGTCAGGTTCCGCAGCAGCGGTTCAGGGTCGGGGAGATCCTCGGTGGCGGTGCGCTGCGGGGCGAAGTACTCCGCGATGTCGAGCGTCCGCCCGGCCCGCGGCGGGCGGGATCGCGTCGACGGCACGGCGGTGCCCTCCGCTGCTGACATGCATGGCCTCCCCCGAGTCCGTCTTAGGCGTGGGGTCGAGTAGAGCACAGCCCTCCGGGTCGTGGGATGAGAATCCTCCAACCTGTGGAAAGTTCGCACGACGATACGCCACGCGCTCACGCGTTGGCGGACAAGAGTCCGCAGATCGCCTCAGTAGTAGGGGCCGGGACAGGGCTCGTGAACGCTCCCGAACGCGTCCCAGAGGTCCTCTGCCAGGGTGCGCCGATCGCTCAGCCCCTCGGCACCCGGTGCGACTTCTTCGAACGACGTGATGAGAGAGCCGAACGCCGAGGCGAGCTCGGGGTACCGAGCGACCTCATCCGTGTGCTCTCGCAGTGTCTCGGCGAGGTCGCGCCCCTTCTCGGGAGACATCGGGGTGTCCGCGTCTTCGACCACGGGGTACACGTCGGCGAGCCAGTCATCGAGGTCGCGACACCAGTCCGGATACGGTGGTCGGACCTCGCAGCCCGTGAGCGCGGTCGCCAGTGCGACCGTCGCGAGTCCCGCGACCACCCCGCTCCGCCTCATACGAAGGGAGCGTAGCGGCAGCGTCGCCTGGAAGGATCTGCCGCAGAAAGTCGATATCGGTTGGTTATCCACATTCTTCGGCACTCGCCCCGACGTCCGCCTGGCCAGACCGTACCCTGAGCAGTCGATCCAGGAAGGGCGGCCCCGCGCTATGCCGAATGGAAACTCTGCCTGGGAACGGTTCTTCGAGGATCTCGAGGATCAGCTCGACTCCGAATGGGAGGCCGAGCGCGCGGCGCTGGACAGCGAGGCGGAGCGCCTGCGACTGTCGCGGATCACGCTGCGCGAGCGCCTCGTGCCCCTCGCCGTGCACGGTGATCGCACCCTCGCGATCGAGACGGCGGACGGGACGCTCCTGACGGGGCGGCTCACCGCGCTGGGTGCCGACTGGGCCGCCGTCGATGTCGATGCGCGACGCGCCGCCCCCGTGATCGTGCCCCTGCACGGCGTCGTCGCGATCGGCATGGCGCGCGCCGACGTCGTCGGCAGCGCCCGCGACGCGGCGGTGGGCTCAGCGCTGCAGCAGCGGATGACGTTCGCGTTCGTGCTCCGCGATCTCGCGCGGCGGCGCGTGCCGGTGACGGTCCAGACGTCCGGTGGGCGTGCGTTCTCCGGCACCGTCGACCGTGCGGGTGCCGACCACCTCGACCTCGCGTTGCACGACGCGGGGGCTCCGAGGCGCACGGTCGACGTCACGGGCTACCGGCTCGTGACGCTCGCGTCGATATCGTGGGCGCGACCGGACGCTCCTACGGCACTCCCGTAGCGGACGCGTCACTCCGGGGGCGAGACGGCGCCGCGGCCCCACAGCTCGGGGAAGCTCGCCGTCTGCGACTCTCGCCACAGCGCCATGCGGCGGGTCTCCTCGGCCTGGGCCGCGAGGTAGGCGTCGACGCTGTCGGCGGCGATGCGCCACCGCGGCGGCGAGCCGACCTTCATTCCTTCGAGGCGGGCATCGAGGACGAGCGCGACGACTTCGTCGACGTCGATCGCCAGCATCTCCGCGACCTGGGCGGCCGTCAGCAGACGCACTTCTGGGGGGAGTGCTTCGGGCATGACGCCATTATCCGCCCGTGTGCCGCAGAGCACCACGGCCCCTTCTGCGCTGTGGATAACCGGCGACGCGGCGTGGGCGGAGCCTTCACGATGGGGGCATGACGACCGCCGACTCCGTCCGTCCCCGCGCGCGGGCCTTCTGGGCCGACGCGCGCTTCCTCCTGGGCATCGTGCTCATCCTCGTCTCGATCGCAGGCACGTGGGCCGTCGTCGCGGCGGCACGCCAGACCGAGCCGGTGTTCGCCGCGGCGCGCACGCTCGTGTCGGGGGAGACGGTGACGACGGGCGACCTTCGCGTCGTCGAGGTCGCGCTGGGCGGGGCCGCCGCGTCCTATCTCGCTCCGGGGACGCTGGAGCCGGGCGCGGTCGTCGCGCGCACGATCGGCGAAGGCGAGCTCGTCCCGCTCGCCGCCGTCGGACCGGCCGGAGGCGCGCGCACGACGACCGTCGTGGTGCGCAGCACGGGGGACGTCCCCGCCGCGGTGGCGACGGGATCCGTCGTCGAGGTGTGGTCCGCAGCGCAGCGAGAGCGGGGGCAGTACGACACCCCGCGGATCCTCGTGCCGGACGCCACGGTCCTGTCCGTCACGCGCGAGCAGTCGGTCATGGGAGGAACGGGCTCCGCGCTCGAACTCGTGATCGACCGCGCAGACGTCGCCGCGACGCTCGCCGCGATCGCCGGCGGGTCGAGCCTGTCCGTCGTGCCGGTCACGGGGGCAGCGCGATGAAGGTCATCCTCGCGGGAGGAGCGCGCGCCCATGCGCTCGGAGAGGAGCTGCGCCGTGACGGCGTCGACGTGCTCGCCGTCGTGGCCGGCTCGGCGCCGGCGGTCTCGGTGGCCGATGCGACGGCGGGTCCCGACACCGTCGAGCTGCTGGCCGCCCTCGCCCGGGCCGACCTCCTGGTCCTCGAAGCCGCGCGGGATGCCGTCACCGGCGCACTCGTCGCCGCGTGCGATCGGTTCGGCGTGCGGATCACGGTGCTGTGCACGCGAGAGGCCGATCGGCGCCTCGCGGCGGTGTTCGGCCTGCGCTGCGCGGATGCCGACGCCCCCGCGGCGACCGTCCTCGATCCCGGAGCGTCGACGCCCGCGCCGGCGGCGAGGCGCGGACGGGTCATCGCCGTCTGGGGCCCCGCCGGCGCACCGGGAAGGACGACGATCGCGACGGCGCTGGCCGCAGAGCTCGCCCGTGACGGGCGCCTCGTCGCGCTCGTCGACGCCGACTCGCACGCGCCGGCGATCGCCCTCGCGACGGGGCTCGCCGACGAGGGACCGGGATTCGCATCCGCATGCCGCCAGGCGTCGCGCGGTGGCCTGACCGTCGCGGAGCTGGAGCGCATCGCGGCGCCGCTGGGAGAGCTGCGGGTGCTCACAGGGATCAACCGTCCGAGCCGGTGGCCGGAGCTCGCGGAGGGGCGTGTCGCGGCCGCGCTCGAGGTCTGCCGGGACTGGGCGGACGACACCGTGGTCGATGTCGCGAGCTCGCTGGAGCAGGACGAGGAGATCCTGAGCGACCTCGACGGCCCCCGGCGCAACGCGGCGACGCTGGGGGCGCTGCGCAGCGCCGACCTCGTCGTCGCGGTCGTGGCCGCCGATCCCATCGGCATGGCGCGCTTCGTGCGCGCACACGCCGAGCTGCGGGCGATCGTTCCCGGCACGACGGTGCGCGTGCTGATCAACAAGACGCGCTCCTCCGCGCTCGGGGTCGACCCACGCGGGCAGGTCCGGCGGACACTGGAGCGCTACGCCGGCGTCGAGGGAGCATGGTTCGCTCCTTCGGATCCGCGGGCGGCCGATGCGGCGCTGCTGAGCGCGCAGCCGGTGCCGCGCGCGGCGGGACGCTCCGCCCTGACGGCGGCGGTGCGGAGGTTCGTCGGCGAGGCGATCGATCCGCCCGCCAAGGCGATCACCCGGCGTGGGACGCGCACGGGCAGACGCTCGTCGCCGCTGTCACGCAGCGCGTGACGGGGTGGGTAGCCTGGACTCGTGTCGACGCTCAGCGATCTCGTGTACGCCCAAGGCCGCTCCAGCGAGGCTGATGTCGAGTGGCTTCACCGGCTCGCCGGCGACGGCCAGCTCCTGGCCGACCTGGCCTTCGCGGACATCGTGATCTGGGTGCCCACCGAGGACGACTCCTTCATCGCGGTGGCCCACACGCGCCCGTCCGGGGCGGCGACCCTGTTCTACCGGGACATCGTGGGAGACCGCGTGCGGCCGCAGTGGCGCACGCAGGTCCGCGACGCGTTCGCGCAGCTGCGCATCGTCGACTCGGCGTCGCCGGACTGGTTCGAGGAGACCCCCACGCGGGTGCGGGCCGTGCCGATCGTCCGCAGGTGCGCGACGGAGGACGCCGAGCCGATCGTCGTGGGCGTGCTCACGCGGCACACGAACCTCGGCGAGGCGCGCACGCCCTCGCGTCAGCAGATCACCTTCAACGACTGCGCGGACGATCTGTTCGGAATGGTCGCCTCGGCCGACTTCCCCGACCTCTCCGCGCCGACCTCGCCGCGACGCGGCGCGCCGCGCGCGTCGGACGGCCTCATCCGTCTCGACGTCGACGGGGTGACGACGTTCGCCAGTCCCAACGCGCTCTCGGCGTTCAATCGCCTGGGCTTCGACGACGAGCTGGAGGGCGAGCCGCTGATCGAGGTGGCCACGGCCCTCCTGCCGGCCTCCCGGCAGTTCGACGAGTCGCTCCCCATCGTGATGGCGGGCCGAGCGCCGTGGCGCGCCGACATCGAGGCCCGAGGGGTCACGGTGTCGCTGCGCACGATCCCGCTGAAGGACCACGGCACCAGGATCGGCGCGATCGTCCTGTGCCGCGACGTCACGGAGATCCGTCACCAGGAGCAGGAGCTCATCACGAAGGACGCGACGATCCGCGAGATCCACCATCGCGTCAAGAACAACCTGCAGACGGTCGCGTCGCTGCTGCGCATCCAGTCCCGCCGGACGCACTCGGACGAGGCGAGGGATGCGCTGACCCAGGCGATGCGGCGCGTCTCCGCGATCGCCGTCGTGCACGACACCCTCTCGGAGGGGCTCGCGCAGAACGTCGACTTCGACGACGTGTTCGACCGCGTGCTCAAGCTCGTCGCGGAGGTGGCCGCCGCTCCCAGCACGCGTGCGCGCACCGTCAAGACCGGCACCTTCGGCACGCTTCCCAGCGAGTACGCGACGCCGCTCGCGCTGGCGCTGACGGAGCTCGTGACCAACGCCGTCGAGCACGGGCTGGCCGACCAGGAGGGCGAGGTCGAGATCATCGCCGAGCGCACGGACGAGACGCTCGGCGTCCGCGTCCGCGACACAGGGGTGGGTCTGCCCGAGGGTCAGGTCGGCCGCGGGCTGGGGACGCAGATCGTCCGCACCCTCATCCAGGGCGAGCTCAGCGGCACGATCGACTGGCACACGCTCGTCGGCTCGGGGACCGAGGTCACGATCGAGATCCCGCTGCGGTACATCGACCGTCGCGCGGGGTGATGCGGAGTGGATCGCACGCCTGCGCGAGACCGCGGAGCGGGGGAGGGCGCTGCGGTCAGCTCGCGCGGCGGGCGCGGGCGGCGCGGCGCTTGAGGGCGCGGCGCTCGTCCTCCGACAGGCCGCCCCAGACACCCGAGTCCTGACCGGTCTCGAGTGCGTACTGCAGGCAGATCTCGGTGACCGTGCAGCGGGCGCAGACCGCCTTGGCCTTCTCGATCTGGTCGACCGCGGGCCCGGTGTTCCCGACGGGGAAGAACAGCTCGGGGTCGACGGTCAGGCAGGCGGCTTTGTCGCGCCAATCCATGGTGTGGTGCTCCTTGATGCGGGATGAAGTTCGGGTGGGTCGGTCGCCGGGTGGACGTCGACTACCCTGGAAGTGTGCGAGCATCTGCTCGCCCCACTGCGCTGTGGGAGCACACGCTTCATCAATCGTCCCACGCGCAGCGAGGTGAATCAAGGGTGAACATGGCATTTCCAGGGCAGTTTGCTGTGGATGCGCTCGACGAGGCGGCGCCGTGCCGACCGCCCGTCGCGATCAGAGGAGCCTGACGAGGATGCCGTCCACCCCCGAACGACTCGCCGCCGTCGTCCTCGGCCTGGAGGGTGCCGGGCTGATGATCCTGACGGGCTGGGAGATCGTGGCGCTCGTGACCGGCGACACCGATTCGGTCGCCAGCTCCGTCGCCCTCATCGTCCTGACCGCCCTGGGAGCGCTCGCCGTCGTCGCGTTCGCCTTCGCCGTCTGGCGGGGGGCGTCGTGGGGACGGAGCGGCGGGATCGTCACGCAGCTGCTCGCCCTGGCCGTCGCGATCGGCGCGATGACGGGGCCCGATCCGCAGCCGGGGTTCGCGGCTGCCGTCGCGGTGCCGGCCCTCGTGGGCCTCCTGCTGCTGTTCGGCGCGGCGCGCGTCGCGGCGCGCCGCGTCCGCGCCTCCGACGGCGCGGGTGATCAGGCGCCCGAGTGATCGGCGGCGCCCGCGATCAGACGCCCAGGAGCGTCCGCAGCCGAGCGACGTGCCCCGTGGCCTTGACGTTGTAGAGGGCGTGCTCGACACGACCCTCGGCGTCGAGGACGAACGTCGATCGGATGACGCCCTCGACGACCTTCCCGTAGTTCATCTTCTCGCCCCACGCGCCGTAGGCCTCGTGGATGCTGTGGTCCGGGTCGCTCAGCAGGTCGTACGTGAGCCCGTCGCGCTCGCGGAACTTCCGCAGGGTCGCGGGATCGTCGCGCGAGACGCCGCGGACGGCGTAGCCGGCGGCCTGCAGCGGCGCCAGGCTGTCGCGGAAGTCGCACGCCTCCGTCGTGCATCCGGGGGTCATCGCGGCGGGGTAGAAGAAGAGGATCGTCTTCTGACCGCGGAGGTCTCCGAGTGCGACCGACCGGCCGTCCTGATCGACGAGCGTGAAATCGGGGGCGGGGGATCCGGCATCCAGGCGTGGCATGCCTCCAGCGTAGCGAGGCCGCGGCGGGGTGGGATCAGGCGAAGGTGGCGAGGAGCCGCTGGAGCGAGTCGAGCCGGGCGGCACCGCGCTCGCCGAGGCGGCCCTCGGCGACGGCCTCGACGATCGCGCAGTCGGGGGCGTCCGGCAGATGCGTGCACCCGCGGGGGCACTCCTGCGCCACCGTCGCGAGGTCGGTGAACGCCTTCAGGATGTTGGCCGGATCGACGTGGCCCAGCCCGAACGAGCGCACGCCGGGGGTGTCGATGACCCACCCTCTGCCTGAGGGGCCCTCGTATCTGAGCGAGACGGTGGAGCTCGACGTGTGCCGTCCCCGGCCGGTGACCTCGTTGACGTGACCGGTCGCCCGGGCCGCGTGCGGCACGAGGGCGTTGACGAGGGTCGACTTGCCGACGCCGGAGTGCCCGACGAAGACCGTCGAGTGTCCCGCGAGTCGTGCGCCGATCTCGGCGACGGGCATGTGACCGTGGCCGCTCGTGAACACTTCGAGGTCGTCGAGGCCCTCGAAGTGACCGAGGAACTCGGCGGGATCGGCGAGGTCGGTCTTCGTGACCACGAGCAGGGGACGGATGCCGGCGTCCAGCGCCGCGATGAGGTAGCGGTCGACCAGGCGCGGTCGCGGCTCGGGATCGGCGGCGGCGACCACCACGAGCATCTGGTCGGCGTTGGCGACGATCACCCGCTCGACCTGATCGGTGTCGTCGGCGCTGCGGCGCAGGAGCGACGTGCGCTCCTCGATGCCGACGATGCGCGCGAGCGTGCCCTCGTCGCCCGAGACGTCGCCGACGATGCGGGCCCGGTCGCCCGTCACGATCGGCTGCTTGCGCAGCTCGCGCGCACGCGTCGCGGAGACCTGGTGCTCGTGCGGGCCGTCCTCGTCGACGAGCACCGTGTACCGGCCGCGATCGACGCCGAGCACGCGCGCGATCTCGGCGTCGGCGTGGGCGGGCCTGCGCTTGGTGCGCGGGCGATTGGCCTTGGGGTTGGGACGCACCCGGACGTCGGACTCGTCGAAGTCCGGCTCGTCCTCGTCGTCGAGGTCGCCCAGCCAGCTCATCCCCGGCCCGAACTCGTCTCGGGCCCCGCTCGTCGCGCGCGTCGCCCGGTCATGCCGCCGCGTCGCCCTGCAGCATGTGCTGCCACAACTGGGGGAACTCCGGCAGGGTCTTCGCGGTCGTGCCGATGTCGTCGATCTCGACGCCGGGGACCCGCAGGCCGATGATGGCTCCCGCCGTCGCGATCCGATGATCGTGGTGGGCTCGCCACACGCCGCCGTGCAGGTCGCCGGGCGTGATGCGGATGCCGTCCGGCAGCTCTTCGGCGTCGCCGCCGAGCGCACGCAGGTTCGACACGAGCGCCGCGATCCGATCGGTCTCGTGGCCGCGGATGTGGCCGATCCCGTGCAGCGTCGAGGGCGAGTCGGCGAACGCGGCGAGAGCGAACAGCGTCGGCGTCAGCTCGCTCGCGGCCGTCAGGTCGAGGTCGACGCCGGCGATCCGGTCGCCCGAGGCGACGGTCAGCGCACCGCCGCGGCGGCTGACACGCGCCCCCATGAGCGCGAGGATGTCGGTCAGCAGCGCCCCCGGCTGCGTCGAGGTGGCGGGCCAGCCGGGGATCGTCACGGCACCGCCGGTGACGACAGCGGCGGCCAGGAAGGGTGCGGCGTTGGACAGATCGGGCTCGACCGTCGCGTCGCGCCCCCGGGGCGCGCCGGCGGGCACGAGCCATTCGTGAGGCTGCGCGTGCTCGACGTGCACGCCGCGGCGCGCGAGAGCCTCGACCGTCATGTCGATGTGGGGGACGCTCGGCAGCCGCTCGCCGGAGTGGCGCAGGTGGAGTCCGACGTCGTAGCGGGGCGCGGCCAGCAGCAGTCCCGAGACGAACTGGCTGGACGCGCTCGCGTCGATCGTCACCTCGCCGCCGCGGATGTGGCCGCGGCCCTTCACCGTGAACGGCAGCGCCCAGCGGCCGCCGTCGTCGATGTCGACGCCGATCTCGCGCAGCGCCTTGATCATGGTGCCCATCGGGCGGTGCAGCGCGCTCTCGTGCGCCGTGATCGTGACGTCGCCGTCTGCGAGGCCCGCCAGCGGCGCGATGAAGCGCATGACCGTCCCCGCCTGCCCGCAGTCGATCGTGACGTCGCCGCGGAACCGGGCGGGCGGGGTGACGAGCAGATCGGGGCCGAAGGGGCCCGGGTCAGGCAGCTCCTCGATGTCGACCCCGAGCATCCGCAGCGCATCGACCATGCGGGCGGAGTCGTCGGAGTGCAGCGGAGCGGCGAGCGTGCTGGGCGCGTCGGCGAGGGCCGCGAGGATGAGCTTGCGGTTGGTGAGCGACTTGGATCCCGGCACCGTGACCGTCGCGTGCACCGCCGTCGCGCTCACCGGCGCGGGCCAGTGGGCTTCGGCGGATGCGGAGGAGGGGGAATACCCGGTAGCGGTCATCGGGTTCTACCCTAACGAACGCGTCGACACCACCCCGCCGACGCGACGTCCCGCCCTCCGAGGAGCCCCATGATCGCCACCCTGCCGCCGGTGCCGGATGTGCTCGGCGACGTAGACTGGCGCCTGATGGAACACGAGGCGGCCACAGACCCGCAGAACCAGACGGCCACCGACAGCCCGGCGGCGTCGCCGAGCCCGGCGGACTCCCCGAGCCGTGCGGAGGCGCGCAGCCAGTTCGAGGAGCAGGCGCTCCCCTTCATGGACCAGCTGTACGCGGCGGCGATGCGGATGACCCGCAACCCGGCCGACGCCGCCGACCTCGTGCAGGAGACGTTCGTCAAGGCGTTCGGGTCGTGGGCGTCGTTCACGCAGGGCACGAACCTGAAGGCGTGGCTCTACCGCATCCTCACCAACACGTACATCAACACGTACCGAAAGAAGCAGCGCGAGCCGTACCAGGGCACGATCGACGAGCTCGAGGACTGGCAGCTCGGCGGCGCCGAGTCGACGACGGCGACGAGCAGTCGCTCCGCCGAGGCCGAGGCGATCGACCACATGCCCGCCTCCGCGGTGAAGGACGCGCTGCAGCAGATCCCCGAGGACTTCCGGCTCGCCGTCTACCTCGCGGATGTCGAAGGCTTCGCGTATCAGGAGATCGCGGACATCATGAAAACCCCCATCGGCACGGTCATGAGCCGCCTGCACCGTGGCAGGCGCATGCTTCGTGAGTCGCTGGCCGACTATGCAAGAGAGCGTGGCATCGACGTGCCCGCGACGAGGAGCACGAAATGAGCGACTGCGGCTGCGACAAGGCGCGCAAAGACCTCGAGGAGTACCTGCGCAACGAGGTGTGCAAGACGGAGCACTCCGACATCAAGGAGCATCTGGAGAACTGCCCCGCCTGCCGTGAGGAGGCGCTCGTGGCGACGACCCTGACGGCCGTCATCGCGCGCGCGTGCAAGGAGACGGCGCCGGAGGAGCTGCGCGACCAGGTGCTCACGCGGCTGCGGGCGGAGCAGGCGACGCACCACTGACGTCGCGGGTTCGCCGCTGACCCGAGATCAGACCGGCTCAGACCGGCGGCGGGACGAAGACGGTGAGCGCGCCCCGCACGACGTCGATCTGCAGCGGCAGCTCGCCGAGCGGGTCGCCGTCGGCGTACGCCGTCACTCCCGGCGAGTCCAGGCGGACCGATCGCACGCGCCGGGTGACGACCTCGTCGATCGAGGTGTGCGTGCCGCGGTACACGCGGGGAAGCAGCCGCAGCAGTCGCAGCCGTCCGGCGGGGCGCACGAGCGTGAGGTCCAGCAGGCCGTCGGCCGGGTCGGCGTCGGGGCAGATCGGGATGCCTCCTCCGTACGTGCGCCCGTTGCCGACCGTCGCCATCACGAGGTCGCCGTCGATGCGCTCCACGACACCGTCGGGCGTCGTCGCCTCGACCGTGTACGGGATGCCCCGGAGCGTGAGGAACTCGACGAGGATCGCGATGTTGTAGCGGGAGTGTCCGCGCGGCCACCGCATGCGGTTGGCCCTGTCGTTGACCTTCGAGTCGAAGCCGCTCGCGAGCACGGTGCCGAACAGCGTGGAGGAGCCGTCCGCCCGCGTCGCCCGCGCGACGTCGATCCGCCGCGTGGCACCGGCCACCACCGCGTCCGCGGCGCCGACGGCGTCCAGCTCGCGCAGGCCGACGGTCGTGGCGAGGTCGTTGCCCGTGCCGGACGGGATGATCCCGAGCGGGATGCCGGTTCCGGCGAGCCGCTGGATCGCGAGGCTGACCGTGCCGTCGCCGCCGGCGACGAGGACGGCGTCGGCTCCGACGTCGAGGGCCGTGCCCAGCAGCTCCGAGGACTCGGCGGCGCTGCCTCCCGAGACGACGGTCGTGCGGATGCCGGCGGCGCGCAGGCGCTCGGCGGCGCGGGCGGCGGCGTCGCTGTGCGCACCGGAGCGTGCAGCGGGGTTGACGAGGAGGGCGACGTCCATGCCGTCCAGTCTGGCGGCCGGCCCGACCGTGCGCACCGACGCGCGGGCACCGTGTCGCGGGAGACCGTGCGTGTGTCGCAGGATTGCGACACGGCGGCGACGCCCCCGCGACATGCGCCCTCTAGCGTTGTGGTCATGAACCGCAACGACCTGCTCCACCGCACGCGCCTCACCGTCCTCGTCCTCGGCATCCTCGGCGCGTCCGTCTCGCTCGCAGGGTGCACGATCTCGGTCGCGGAAGGTCCCGCCGCGTCGTCGCCGGCCGCCGACCGGTCGGGCGACGAGGCCGGCCCCGCCGACGGCACGGACGCCGGCGACGGGCAGCAGACGGACGCGGGGGACGACGAGTCCGGGACGCCGTCGTCGGGCGACGGGATCCTGCAGGCGACCTCCGAGCAGATGGAGAAGCTCCACCGCACGACCTGGGCCGACGCCGTGCAGCAGCATCTCGTGTGCACCTCGGACCCGTACACACTGGACAACAACTCCGACGGCGCCGTCGTCGAGATCGCGGGCGAGTGCGGCGAGGTCGTCATCAAGGCGCACGCGGCCGTCGTCATGGTCCCGGCGGTCACGGCGCTCACCGTCGAGGGGCAGGGAGGCATCGTCATCGCCGAGTCGGCCAGTCGCATCACGCTGACCTCGGACGCGACACTCGTGGGCTGGGAGAAGGGCACCCCCGAGGTGTTCGACGAGGGATACCTCAACGTCACGACGCCCATCGAGTGATCGGTACGATCCGAGCATGCCCGCCGACGCGCCGCCGCGGATCCTCCTCGTCGACGACGAGACGTCGATCACCGAGAGCCTCGCCCCCTTCCTGTCCCGTTCGGGCTTCGCCGTGCGCGTCGCCGGAGACGGCGCCGAGGCTCTCGAAGAGGCCGGCTCGTGGCATCCGGACATCATCGTGAGCGACGTCGTGATGCCGCGCGTCGACGGACGCGAGCTCATCCGGCGCCTGCGAGCCGCGGGCGATCAGACGCCCGCGATCCTGCTGACCCAGGTGGGGGAGTCCTCCGAGCGCTCGGCGGCGCTCGAAGAGGGAGCGGACGACTACCTGAACAAGCCGTTCGATCCGCAGGAGCTCGTCGCGCGGGTGCGGGCCGTGCTGCGCCGCGTGGCGGCGGGAGCCGCGCCGCTCGTGTCGTCGCAGACCCTCACAGCCGAGGGCCTGCGCGTCGACCGGCCGGCGCGGCGCGTGTGGCACGAGGGGGCGGAGGTGGCGCTGACGCCCAAGGCGTTCCAGCTGCTCGAATACCTCATGGCGCGGCCCGGCGAGGTCCACTCGCGGGAACGGCTGCTGTCGGCGGTGTGGGGCTACGACTTCGCGGTCCATACGCGGGCCGTGGACCATCGGGTCTCCGAGCTGCGCACGGCGTTCGGCGACGATGCCGCCCAGCCGCGGTACGTCGAGACGGTGGCGGGCACGGGATACCGCTTCCGCGCGAAGGTGGCCCGCGGATGAGGGCCCGGCTGCTCCTGTTCGTTCCCGCCGTCGCCGCGCTCGCCGTCGCCGCGGTTGCTGCGGTGCTCGGCGACGGCCGCACGGTCGTCGTCGCCGGCACGGTGCCCGGCATGCTCGTCGGTGCGGCGCTGGTCCTCGCGGCCGTCGCCGGGGCCGTGATCGCGGCGATGGCCGCGCGCGAGCGCGCGTTCCGTCGCGGCCGCGAGGAGGCGGCCGCCGAGCGCGACCGCGAGCACAGGCGGTTCCTCGACCGGCTCGACCACGAGCTGAAGAACCCCGTGACGGCGATCAGGGCCGCCGTCGCCGCGAGCGAGGACGCGAGCGCGCACCTGGACGTCATCGACGCCCAGACGACGCGGCTCGCTCGCCTGGTGGGCGATCTGCGGAAGCTGTCGGAGCTGCAGACGGCGCCGCTGGAGCGCGTGTCCGTCGACCTGGGTGAGGTCGTCGCAGAGGTCGCCGAGGCCATCCGTGAGGCGTACGGGCGGCCGGTCACGGTGACGCTCCCGTCCGCGCCGTGGCCGCTGCCGCCCGTCACGGGGGACCCCGATCTGCTGTTCTCGGCCGTCTACAACGTCGTGGTCAACGCGGTGAAGTACTCGGAGGAGTCCGACACCGTCGAGCTGCGCGGGAACGAGCGCGACCGCACGGTCGTGCTGGAGGTCGCCGACACCGGCCGCGGCATCCCGGCCGCCGACGTGGGCGACGTCTTCGAGGAGCTCGCGCGCGCCGCGAACGCCCGCGACCGGCCAGGGAGCGGGCTCGGCCTCGCGCTCGTGCGCACGATCGTGCACCGGCACGGGGGCGACGTGGAGATCACGTCGCGCGAGGGCGCGGGCACGAGCGTGCGCATCGCGCTGCCCGTCGAACGGTGAGGCTCGCGCGCGTGGCGGATGGGCTCGGGATGCGGTTCCGAGGTCGGCGCGGGTTCCGGGTCAGGGGGTCACGAGCGCGCCGGGGTTCATGATCCCCGACGGATCGACCGTCCTCTTGACGGCGCGGAGCACCTCGATCCCGAGGGTGCCGATCTCCGCCTCCAGGTACGCGCGGTGATCGCGGCCTACGGCGTGATGGTGCGTGATCGTCCCGCCCGCGGCCACGATCGCGGCCGAGGCGGCGGCCTTCGCGGCCGGCCACTGCGTCGCGGGATCATCGGTCAGCGCCGCCACGACCGTGAAGTACAGCGAGGCCCCTGACGGGTAGACGTGCGAGACGTGGCACATGACCACCGGTGCCGTGCCGGCGGCCGTCAGCGTCGCCGTGAGCGCGCGCGTGACGGCATCCTTCAGCGTCGCCAGCCTGTCCCACGTCGTCGCGGTCTCCAGTGTCTCGGCGAGGACCCCGATGTCCAGCAGCGCGTCGCGGAGGGCGGGAGCGGCGAACCGCCCGCGCTCCCAGGACCGGGCGGGATCCTCCCCCCGGAGCCTGCCGCCGTGCCGGTCGAACACGGCGGCCGTCGCGCTGCGCGCCGCCTCGGCGTCCTGCGCCGTCTCCGCATCGAACGTCGCGATCGCGAGGCACCCGCGCAGCCGCGTGAGGTGTCCGCCTATGAGTGCGTTGATCCGGGTCTCCGCGGCGTCGCTGAGGCGGACGACGGTGGGCCGCACGTCCCGCTGGGTGAGCTCGCGGAGGGCGGCGGCGCCCGCGTCGAAGTCGGGGAACGTCCATGCCGCGTAGGCGGTGACCGCCGGGCGCCGCCGCACGCGAACGGTGACCTCCGTCAGGACGCCCAGCGCGCCCTCGGAGCCCAGGAAGAGCTCGCGCAGATCGGGGCCTGCGGCACTGGCCGGGGCGACGCCCAGGGCGAGGTCGCCGACGGGGGTCGCGACGCGCAGCGCATGGACGAGATCGTCGAACCGGCCGTACCCGCGTGAGGCCTGGCCACTCGATCGCGTCGCGGCGAAGCCGCCGACGGTCGCGTACTCGAAGCTCTGCGGGAAGTGCCCGAGGGTGAGCCCGTGCCGACCGAGCACCTCTTCAGCCTGCGGTCCCGTCGTGCCGGCGCCGAACCGCGCCAGCAGCGACACCTCGTCGAGGTCGAGGAGCGCCGCGGTCCGCGACAGGTCGAGGCTCACGACGGCGCGATGGCCGCCGTCTGCGGGATCGAGGCCGCCGACGACGCTCGTGCCGCCGCCGAAGGGGATGACGGCGATGCCGCGCTCGGCGCACACGCGGAGCACGGCGGCCGTCTCGTCGTGCGAGGCGGGGGAGACGACGGCGTCGGGCGCCGGCGTGTGCGCGCCCATCCGGCGGGCGAGGAGGTCCGGCGTGCTCTTGCCTCCCGCGTGCCGCAGACGCGCGGTGTGCTCCGTCGCGAGCGCGGCGACGCCACCGAGCGCGGACAGGTCGTCGGCGGTGAGACGGGACGGCGAGAGCCGGACGTCCCCGGGCTCGCGGCGGGCGACGGGGTGCGGACGGCCCGTGAGGAGTGCGGAGGCGACGGCGCGGGCGCCCGGGGGCAGATGCGCCCTCCGTGAGCCGTCGCCCGAGTCGTCGGCCCAGGCGTCCCACTGCATCTGCGCGCGGTCGGCGGGCACCTCCGGGAACGGCGACGGCGCGGACATGGCGACAGTATGACACATTGTGTAGTTTTGTCACATGGATTCCCTGCAGGGACGGACCGCGGACGCCCACGCCGACGTGTCGGGTGACACGGCGACGGCGATCCTCGATGCGGCGCTCGCCGAAGTGCTGGCGCACGGCATCCGCCGGACGAGCATGGTCGACATCGCGCGGCGCAGCGGCGTGGCCAGGCAGACCGTGTACCGCTACTGGCCCGATGCGTCGTCGCTGTTCGCGAGCCTCGTGACCCGCGAGGTGGTCGCGGTCGTCCCCACCCGGACGGATGTCGCCTCGGCCGACGAGCTCGCCGTCGCGCTCGTGGATGCGGCCGACCGCATCCGGCGGCTGGAGATCGTCCGGCGCCTCCGCGACACCGACCCCGAGCTGTTCTCCCGCTATATCCTGGAGCGACTCGGCACCAGCCAGCGCGTGATCCTCGCCGCCGTCGCCGCACAGGTCGCCGCGGGTCAGGCCGCCGGCTACGTGCGTCGCGGCGACCCCGGCGCGATCGCGGCGATGCTCCTGCTCGTGCTCCAGTCGGCGGTGCAGTCCGAGCCGCTGGTCCGGGAGTGGCTCGACGACGCGTCGTGGCGCCGCGAGCTCACCGCGGCCGTGCGCGGACTGCTGGACATCGCGCCGTGACCGGTGTGCGCGGCCCCACGCCCGGGCCGACCGCCCTCGACGCGCGACGCCGCGAGCGCGAGCTGACGGGCCTCGGCGATCTGCCCTCCGTCGACGTCCTGATCGTCGGCGGCGGAGTCGTCGGGGCCGGAGCGGCACTCGACGCGGCGGCCCGCGGGCTGCACACGGTGCTCGTCGAGCGCGGCGACCTGGCCATGGGCACGAGCCGCTGGAGCTCCAAGCTCATCCACGGCGGTCTGCGGTACCTCGCCTCGGGACAGATCGGCATCGCCCGCGAGAGCGCCGCCGAGCGGCACCTCCTGATGACGCGCATCGCCCCGCACCTGACCCGTCCGCTCGCTCAGGTGCTTCCCCTGCACGAGCCGTCACACCTCAGCACAGGCGCCTTCGTCGGCGTCGGCTACGGCCTGGGCGACGCGCTGCGTCGCGCGTCGCGCACCCCTCGCGCGCTGCTTCCGCCACCCTCGGTCCTGTCGGCGGAGCGCACCCTCGCGCTGGCGCCCGCCGTCGACCCCGTGCGCCTGCGCGGGGGCATCCTCGGCTGGGACGGGCAGGTCGTCGACGACGCGCGCCTGGTCGTCGCCCTCGCGCGCACGGCGGCCGGACACGGCGCCCGCGTCCTCACGCGCGTCGAGGCCCTCGCCGTCCGCGGCGACGGATGCGAGCTGCGCGACGTCGTCACGGGGGAGCGGATGCACGTCGGAGCCCGCGCCGTCATCAGCGCCGCGGGCGTGTGGGCCGGAGAGGTCGAGCCATCGGTGCGGCTCCGTCCGAGCCGGGGCACCCATCTCGTCGTCGAGACGTCGCGGCTGGGAGGCGCAGACGTCTCCCTCACCGTGCCGCTGCCCGGCCACCCGGGCCGCTTCGTCTTCACGGTGCCCGCGATCCACGGCCGCACCTACATCGGCGTCACCGACGTCGACGCCGAGACCGTCTCGGAGGAGCCCCGGGCGACGGAGACGGAGATCGAGCAGCTCCTGCACGATGTCGGCGCGGTCCTTGCCGCGCCGCTCGCGCGGACCGACGTCGTCGGCACCTTCTCGGGGCTGCGTCCGCTCCTGATCGACGATCGCCACGACGGAGAGCCCACGGCCGATCTGTCGCGCCGCCACGCCGTGCTCGAATCCGCCGACGGCGTGCTGACGGTCGTGGGCGGCAAGCTCACGACCTATCGGCGCATGGCGCAGGACGCCGTCGACGAGGCGGTGCGCCGGCGCACGCTGCCCACCGCGCGACCTTCTGTCACGTCCGACCTGCCGCTCGTGGGCGCCTGGCCGCGCGAGCGGCGCGGCGAGATCCCCGCGCCGGCGCGCCTGGTCCGCCGCTACGGCGCCGAGGCGGGCTTCGTCGCGTCGCTCCCCGGCGGTCGCGCGGCGGCGCGCGGTGTCACGGCGCAGGAGCTCGAATGGGGCGTGCGCGTGGAGGGCGCGCTGACGGTGGCGGACCTCCTCGAGCGGCGGACGCGGCTGGGACTCGTCCGCGCCGACGCCGACGCCTCCCGCGAGGCCGCCGACGCGGCCTTCGCGCGGGCCGGAGCGGAGCCCGTCGCGGAGGGCTGATCGCGCCGCCCGGAGTGGCATGCTGCGCAGCGGGGCGCGCTGTGCGAGGGAGTCGGCGGCCGGCGTGCGTGGCAGGAAT
>Ga0182739_1001015_pt1 | contig 31160 bp, 14 predicted proteins | sample eDN5th30CBELigBY_FD_128873 | JGI IMG/M metagenome (GOLD analysis project Ga0182739, IMG submission 128873) | Enriched backyard soil microbial communities from Emeryville, California, USA - eDNA 5th pass 30_C BE-Lig BY (version 2) (version 2) | ecosystem: Environmental > Terrestrial > Soil >... | reverse complement strand
ATGACTCCAGGCAAGAGGAGGAGCCCAATGTCAACTCCAGCAAATCGACGATCCTTTCTGGTCACATCCACGACCGGCAGCCTGTTGGCGATGAGCGGTCCATTTGAATTTCTCAATCGTCTGGCGGGTGGCCCAGGTTGCTGGTAATCTTTGGGCTGGTGAGAGGTCGAGGGCGTGACTTTCCCGTGTGCCAGGGATGCTTGTGAACAGAGCCACCTCTTACGGCTCGCCGCCCCGGAAGAACCTTCTGGGGACATCCACGGGACGCCGGGTGCCCCGGTTGGGGATCAATGATTTGGGAGTGCCACTGCTCTGCGAGCGGTACGAACCCGGGGAGGCCGGGTTGCTGAGCAAACTCTCGCCCGATACGGAGTGCATTCCGTGGTTTGTGGTTCAGGCGGATTGTTTGCGGGAGGAATTGGCGCCGGTTTGGTGATTGAGCCAGCGGGTCCAGAAGGTGTTCAGGAGGCGGATGTCGCAGAGTGAGTCGGCACGGAGTTGCAGGAGGGCTTCGCCGATGTTCTGGCGGAAGAACTTTTCGCTCCTTTTCATGCGGATGTTGATCAGCTTGATGGTCGATTCGATGTGGCTGCTTGTGAGTGGCAGGGCGGGGTGGCCTGTTTGAGGAACGATGATGGGTGCCATGCAACGCCGTTCAGGAAAGTTCAGAGGGGTTGTAGGTAAAACTGGTCTAGTGCCCTGTCAGGGCTTGGATTTCGGGTACGTGATCGCGAAACGTCCTCCATTGACGGACTTTGTGTTAAGCCCTACCCGAATTTTTTAAATTGACAAAGCACTAGAACTTAGGGACATCGACCTTGACCGTGTTGTATTTGGGATCTCGGAAGCCGTCGACAAGTTTGAAGCCAAAGCCCCAGCCTTTTTCTTGTTCGGCTCGTCTTGCCCAAGGGGTTCCCGGGTGATTTTTGATCACTTCGTTATACATCGCCAAGGCTTTTTCCTTCTGGGCCTCCAACTCTTTCATGTCGACTTTAGATGCTTTCACCTCTGCCTCCGAAGGGGCGAGCATCTCTTTCACGTTCGCCATGTTCCACTCATTGGATTTCGGATTTTTGGGGTTCGGGTTCTCCCGCTCATGCAGGTTCAGCATGAGCAGATACTGAAACTGCCGGACGCGATAACAGAGTAACTGCGCATAAGCCAAATCGTATGCGGCGCGCCATCGCGGTTCAGTCTCTTTAGAACGCAGCTTCTCCACTTTTTCCAACAGGCGAATCCCCTCATTCAGTTTGGCCAGAGAACGCAGGCAACGGCTGAAATTCGTCTGCTTCTGTTTCAGGAATTCAGCTCGATCCACCGAGAAATGGTGTCGTTGCAGATTCAATTCTCTATCCAGGTGGGGATTTAACGCCACGATGACTTGCCAGATCGTGCTGCGGAACGGGCTTTTGTTTCTTTGAGTTTCATACTGTCGTCGTGCAACCAGGAGGGGCTCGTACTCCTTCATGGCCAGATCGTCGAACTTTCGTGACCCGCGGGCATCACGACCGATCAGGTCTTTTTCTTCGCCCGAGAGCATGAAGAAAATCCCACCAGACTCCTTCGCCAGACGCACCTGTCCATAAGGGCCAAAACCGCTGGAGGCGCTGTCCCAACGCCCACCCAGTCCGTCATACTGCAGGCATTCCGGAAATTCTGTTTCCGGCCCACGATCCACACGCGGCCAGTGATGCAAACCGGTTGCGGGATCGATCCACAGGACGCTGGCATAGGGATAACCAAATATGGCCTCCCGTCCCATAAAATAGATGGGTGATTTGAATTTTTCGGATTTCGCCACCGCGTCCTCCAACAGGTTGTCATCATCACCGGTTTCATCCGTGACAACGATCAGAATCAGCTTGCGGTTGTTGCGGCTGGTTTTGGTCCCGTATTCATCCAGCGTTTTAATGATGGCTGCAAACGTGTTTTCTTTTCCGGATTCATCATCCGCCACGGACTGAATCGCCTTCTGAATAGTCGCAATATCTCCTGTCGGTTCGGGCAACAGTTTCCTGATATCGGCACCATAGCTGCAAATCATGGTATCCAGCGGGGAATATTTCATATTCCGCGATTTGGCTTCCGTTTGCGCAATTTTCAGCTCTTCGTAGATTTTATTAAAATTTGCAGCAATTTCGTTACGGTCATCTCTCAAGCTGATGGAAGCATCGAACAGCCAGACGACGGTGACGGGCTCTTTGCGCATCATGCGAAACAGTTCCTGGGTCATGCGGCCCATGGCTGCTCCGTATCCTTCGACACGCGCCCCCGTTTCCCCTTTGACCTCCCCTTCGCCTAAATCGACACCTAACTGGCCTACGCCAGGGATCGAGATATCTCCAATTGTTGCCACGCTCAGAGCTGGCCCTCGCATGACTTCCGAAGCAGCAATTTTCGATTGCCCCACAGCTTGTGTGGCGGCAGAGCCAATCGATGTGGTGACCATCCCGCCCGCTTGTGTCGTCAAATTTGTCGAGACACGAGTATCAATACTCAGGTCCTGATCAAACTGCTGCTGGGAGCGTTCATCAGCGATGATCGTTTCCACAACGGCAGCATCGGGCGCGACATAGATACTGAATTTGTAAAACGCCAGGCCGGCCAAGGCGAACGAATGGATCAATGCGGAAATCGCCAGGGAAGGCCCACCTTGCTTACACACGAATCTCCAAATATTTCCCATGGTTCCAGTCTCAATTTTGATCTGCAGATACTCTGGACTGCAAACGATCCAAGTTCTCTCAGAAGCCCCAGTTCTCTCCGGAAACAGGAACTCGACACCATCCTCTGGGCTATTGAGTTGGGGGCCAAAACAACCAGATAGCCTGAAGTTCAACAACAATCAGGAAAGTCGGCTGCCACGACACGATCAAGTGCCAACCTTCCGACTCCATTTCACCGCTTATGCTTCATTGGCATTATTGTGCTTCACCGACTTTTCAGACTGCGTTCAGTTTTAATTTAAGGACAACTCATCACGCAAAGCCCAATTACAGAATACATTTCGCAATCGCGCCTTCTAAATCCAAGCCTCGACAGGGCGTTCATGCCCGTCCGGAAATATTGGTCTCTTCGCAACACCAAATGCAAATGTTCATCGCATCACATTCACCAGATAGATTGTACGTCTGTCCAACTTTCCTGACAGTAGCTGCATTCTTCCTTCGCACTCTTTGACAAGACAACTTGAATTCACGAAGGTCTTTCCATAACCACCTCAACAAAAACAACTTACAGCTTCATGAGACAATATAATCACTGCTCTTGCAAATCATTTCTGCAACTGAATAGATGGAAAATGTGAGAGTCGAACCTGAGAGTCTATCTAGAAAAGAACTTCGTCAGCCTGCATCGACGGATCGTGGGAATTCGCCTGCTTCAATATCGTTGTCAGAACGCAAACCGCTCGATCTCGTCTGACAAAGCACCTTTCCGGATAGACTCTGAGTTCGACTTTTACAACTGAACCTTTCTTATAGCTTAGGAAGATCTCGTTTTGGGGCGGCCGGACGTTTTTTAGCAGCCTCTTTACGGTTATTTTCATCCGCCAGAAGAAGCCGCGCCACTTCCTCGTCGTTTCCTCGCAGCTGATTACTCCCTGGAATCGGGCGGCTGAAACCTTCCCAGGTCCAACCCATGTCCGTACTGAGTTCACGTTCTGCCAGCAGCGCCCAGGGGGTTCCGGGATGATCGTCGATCACGCGCCGGAGATAGACTTTCGCCTGCGCGGCCGCCTTGCGCATTTCTGGACCACTTTCAATTTTGTCTGAAGGAACCAGACGCCACATATTATCTTTGTCGTTTTCAAAGGATTTTGGAGAGACTTTCATGTTGGCCAGCATGAGATTGTACCCAGCAAAGCGAACTCGCATGGCCAAGATGCGGCCCATGGCCAGATCAAAGGCGGCACACCACCGTTCTTCGGTCAGTTTTTCCCGACCTTGCTCACCCATTTTCAGCCCTTCATAGAGCCGACGCAAAGGAACATCGACTTCTGCTACGGGCTTCTGAGCTTCTCCCAAATCTGTCCGCAGGATGTTGTCATTATAAGCTCGGAATTCCATGGCTGGAGTGGGAAGGGAATCCAGATAGGTCATGCGTGCGACATTGACTAATGCCGCCTTGGCAATATTTTTTGAAATTTCCTGTTCCTGAACCCGAACCGGCCGGTAATCCGGCGCATATCGCCGCATGACAGAGCGTTCGAACGCATATCCACGGCTTTCTTCGGTAATCAGATAGAGCCCACCGGTCTCAGCACACAGACGCGTGAGGGCATAGGGCCCGTAACTGGCGGACATCTGATTCAGCTTCCAGTCCGCCTTGCTGCCAATGAAAGGAAGCTGTACACCATCTGGAAAGGCCGATTCAGGACCTTGATCCACCGGAATATCAGCGGTAAAACCATCCGGAGCCACGTACTTGACATAGCCCTTTTCACGTCCGAAAACGGCTGCATTTCCAATTGTATAGACCTTTGTCTGAGATCGTTTGGCCTGGGTGATGACATCCTCAAGGTATTGCTCCGCATCATCGCCACGTTCATCGGTCACAATGAACACGAGACGGTTCCATGGGCCACGACTCCGCTCCCAGTTTTTGTATTTATCCAGAACCATTTTCAAGGTCCCGAAGACGTATTCCTTACCCGATTCGTCTGTTTTGATATTTTTACGAACCAGCTCACTGAGCTTGGCAACATCTTGAATTGGTTCGGGCGTCAGGATCTCAGCCTTTTCACCGAAGCTGGTGATCTGCGAAAACAGCCCATCTGTCTTCCCCTGCGAACCGAGTTGCTTGTAGATATTGTCGAATCGATCAGCAATGGCTTCACGACGATCTTCCAACGATCCAGACGCATCAAACAGCCAGATGACTAGCGTGCGTCGCTGTTTCAACGACTGTTGAATTTCGAAGGCCACGCGATCCATCGCCCCTTCGACACCACCGGGGGCATCATCAGTCCCCCCCGACTTACTGGATGTGGAAATTGCGGTTGTCATGCTCGCACCGAGCGTAGGCGCAATACTTTCTCCAATCCTCGGAATTTCTGGATTGAGGATCGTCTCGACGGTTTCTTTCAGGGGAGCATCGCGACCAGGAGCGGTGACCGCCAGCGTGGAGGGGGCCAAAGCCATGTTTGTCCCTTGCGATCCAATTTGATCTCCCATTGAACGATCCGAAAAGTTGAGCCGTTCATGATCGGACAGATCGCTGATATCGCTGATGATCGTACTCAGCTCAGTGGGAGCTGCCTGCTGCATGACGATGAAATGCAGCGATGCCAGTATTGAGAGATTGACGATGAGACTGATTCCCCAGGCGGGAAGATCTTTCGCAAACCGCTCCTTTGAAAACGTCAACATGCTGCACTCCTCAAATCTGAATATCGCATCCTGCGCCCACTTACTCATCACAACACAATCTGCAGCGACTCTTCAAAAATTCGCCAACCAGCCTTGTCCACTGCTGAAAATCTTCGCCAGAAACGAATTTCAAGCCCAAAATTAACGAGGAATTCCCCTTGATTTTAAGGGATGGGCTTCATGAAATCAATTCTGGCATCAAATTTCTCTAGTGTGATGGCATGACTGAATTCAGAAATTCGGGCAATACCGCAACTCTCGTGCCATGCCACGGCTTGCTTTCAGGGGGACGCCACAGCGAAACGGCCTTCATTCTCAAGTTTTACGCTAATGTTCAAGATTCTATAAAGTCTACCCGGATTTTTCAAAGTCAACAAAGCGTTCGGCGCACACCCAATTTGTGCGGACCTCACCTCCAACGCTATAAAGAACCTGCAACATTTAAAGAACCTGCATTGCGGTACAAATGTTCGCCATGACTTTTACAAAAGGATGCCTGGAATAGAAAATTTTGGAATCGGAGCCCAAAAGCATTGTGTTCCGTTGAATTGAGGCTTGACTCTCATTACAGTTCCGACTTGAACCACAACGTGGGAAAAAGAGTTGAAGTCAGGCCGGAGTCACCGGCGATGTGGCGAGGGAGCCCTTGAGATGACAGTAACAAAAGAGCGTAAGTCTAAATTGATTAATGACTTTCAGAGGTCCAGCAGTGATACGGGATCACCGGATGTGCAGATTGCCGTTTTGACAGAACGGATCAATTCGCTGACCGAACATCTGCGCAGTCATGCCAAGGACCATGCAGGCCGTCGTGGATTGTTGATGATGGTGAGTCGCCGTCGCAGTCTGCTGGACTATGTAAAAGGTGAAGACGCTCCTCGTTATGTGGACCTGATTACTCGCCTAGGGATTCGTAAATAGTTGCCTATTAGTGAGATCTGTCAATTGGACAGTCTTGTGGACGAGGCCGGGGTGGCGGGAAGCGTTGTTGTGTGGATTGTTCGATAGTGCCTGTGGGATATCGAAATCCGACCTGAGACAGGCGGCGAAGCGGGTGAAGTGTGGTTGTCCGTCGGTGAGTCTCGCCTTGTGGGAGCAGGTGAGTGACTCTCTCGGGTGTCCTCGTTATAGGTGAAGGCGAGCAGGGCCTGGTCTGTCTGGGGGAGGGATGTGTTGCTGTTGCCTCCTGTCTTAGGGCTTCACACAAAGTCCGACAACGGAGGACGTTTCGCGATCACGTACCCCAAATTCGAGCCCTGGCAGGGCACTTGGCAGGATCTCCCGGGCAAGGGGCGTCTTTTTTTCGCGAGCAAGTTTGCTGGATGTTTTGTTAGGGATTTCTTTAGTTTCAGTAAAGAAATATGGGGACAGATGCCTTGGCTTCATCGTCCCAGCTGTTGTGTCGGCATGCCGGAATTGTTTGTCGTGCAGTTGATGTGAAAAGCCATGTGTCGTTGTTGCAGGTAGGAATACTCAGTGAAAATTCAAGTTTCTCGTGAATTTGCCGGTCGTACAATTACTCTTTCCACCGGTGAATTGGCCAAACAGGCCAGCGGTGCTGTTCTCTTACAATTTGGCGAAACAACGATTTTCGTCGCCACGCAATCCGGTCCATCTCGTCCGGGGACGGATTTCTTCCCATTGACATGTGATTATCGTGAGCGGTTCGCGGCTGCGGGCAAGTTTCCGGGTGGATTTCTGAAGCGGGAAGGGCGTCCGACACAACGCGAAGTGTTGACTTCGCGTCTGACTGACCGTCCTATCCGGCCGTTGTTTCCAGCTGGTTATCGTGACGAAGTGCAGGTCATGGCGAATGTCATGTCTTTTGATGGCGACAATGACCCGGACGTTTTGTCGATTACAGCATCCAGTGCCGCTTTGTGTGTGGCTCCCTTACCATTTCAGGGGCCGATTGGTGCTGTGCGTGTCGGTCTGATTGATGGAGAATTGATTCTGATGCCAACCGTGGCTCAGGTCAAAGAGAGCGACCTGGACCTGGTGGTTGCTGGAAGTCATGATTCGATTTTAATGATCGAAGGCTTTGGCAAGCAGATTCCAGAAGAGCAGATGACCGAGGCACTGATGTTCGGCCATCGGGCGATTGTTCAACTCTGTGAATTGCAAGTTGAACTGATGAAGAAGATGAATAAGCCGGCCGTGGAATTTGTGCCCCCTGTTGAAAACCCGTTTCTGAGCATTGTGCGAACAGAGGCTGCCAGCAAAATTCGAGCAGCTCGCCAGAATGTGAAGAAGGCGGATCGTTCTGCTGGCACGTCTGAAGTTCGTGATAGCTTGCTGGAAAAGTATTTTCCGGACAAGGCGGAAGTGAGTGCGGATGGACGGACTCGTGGGCAGCTTAAGGAAGCTTTTCACGAAGTAGATAATCAGATTTGTCGTGAGCTGACGCTGGCTGGAAAACGTCTGGATGGTCGAGGTTTGACGGACCTGCGTCAGATCGACTGCCAGGTGGACCTCATTCCGCGGGTGCATGGATCATCCTTGTTCACTCGCGGCGAGACGCAGTCGCTGGCCACGGTTGCCTTGGGAAGTGTGCGAGACGCTCAGCGGGTCGACAGCCTGATCGAAGAGTCCAGCGAACAGTTCTATCTACACTACAACTTTCCTTCATTTTCAGTTGGGGAAGTTCGTCCGATTCGTGGTCCGGGACGTCGTGAAATTGGGCATGGCGCCCTGGCACAGCGGTCTGTCGAACCGGTGATGCCGGCAACTGCAGACTTCCCGTACACTGTTCGGGTGATTTCGGACATTCTGGAATCAAACGGCAGCAGTTCCATGGCGTCCGTCTGCAGTGCCACGCTTGCCTTGATGGCTGCTGGTGTTCCCATCACGCAGCCCGTGGCGGGGATTTCGATCGGCCTGATCAAAGAAGGGAAGCAATATGTGACCCTGACAGACATCATGGGAGATGAAGACCATTTCGGCGATATGGACTTCAAAGTGGCGGGATCTCAAAAGGGGATCACCGGAATTCAACTGGACCTGAAGATCGACGGCATCAATGAGGAGATTATTCGCAAGGCACTGGATCAGGCTCGTACAGCGCGCCGCGAGCTGTTGCGATTGATGTTGACGACGATTCGGCGTCCACGGCCAGAGCTTCCGGAAAGTGCTCCACGTATTGTGAGCACAAAGGTTCATCCGGAGAAAATTGGTTTGGTGATCGGGCCCAGCGGGAAGATGATCCGGGCCATTCAGGAAGAGTCCGGCACTCAGGTCGATATCTCGGACGATGGCAGTGTCACGATTGCCGGCCCCAACAAGGAAGCCTGTTCGCTGGCCCTGGCACGAATCGAAGCCTTGACGGAAGAGATCAAGGTCGGCCGCGTCTATTCCGGCAAGGTCAACTCCATTAAAGACTTTGGAGCGTTTGTGGAAATTGCTCCGGGGAAAGATGGCCTGTTGCACATCAGCGAATTGTCAGACGGATATGTGAAATCCGTTTCTGAAGTGGTGAAAGTGGGAGACCTCATCGAAGTGAAGGTGATTGCGGTGGATGACCAAAACCGCGTGAAGTTGTCCCGTAAGGCCCTGCTGACTGAGAAAGCTCCGGTAGAAGCCGATGTGGAAGATGATGATGACGATGATTTGGACGACGATGAATAAATCGGCGGGGCCACCGGCTCGCGCAATGAGTGACCGAACCGGGATTTAATATCCCGGTTTTTTGTTTGGCAGGCTGTTCCGTGTGAATGATCAATCCCGGCCAAAGGGTAAGAGTCTATCTGTCTGGAAAGGACTCTCAGGGCAATTGGCTTTTGTGCGAGGGCGGGGTGAATGTCTTGTGGTCTGACAGGACTTCCAAGTTTGAAATGCAGCAACCGAGAATGGCCAGAGGTCGGGGATCAGAGGTCAGAAGATCCAACGGATTGCAGGTTTTCCCTGATCTCTGACTCCTGACCTCTGGCTCCTTTTCTTCCCCCGATCAGACTTGAAAGTTCTGTCAGACGGTTTGCTGCATTTCGCATGGCGGGAGACAGCCCATGTGGAGTGAATACAATCCGAAAGAGCGTTTTCCGTCTAGACCAGTTTGGTCTCTCATGTGCCCGCGTCGAAAGGGTTTCACCTGATGAAAGACTGAATGCCGCGAGGCAAGTCCGCCACAAGATTGACAAAAACGCTCTAACAAGCGTTGCAGGATGAAAGACCATGACTGTTCCGCATTCGGAATCTGCACCCCAGATTCTTCAGGGCGATCTGGACCGATTCAAACGGCAATACGATGAAATCGCCGCTTTGGCAGGGGGGCTGGCGCATGAAATCCGCAATCCATTATCGACGATCAGCCTGAATCTGGATTTGTTGTTCGAAGATCTTGGTTCGCTTCAGGACCCTTCCGTCCAGCGCATGATGCGTAAGCTGGCGACAATCCAGAAAGAATGTGAACACCTGGATGACATTCTTGAAGCGTTTCTGCAATTTACTCGAGCTGGCGAACTCTCGCGCGAGCCTTGTCAATTGAATGCCTTGATTCGCGATTTTCTGGAGTTCTATCAACCCGAAGCCAAGCTGTTCAACATCGATATTCGCCCTCACCTGACGGCCGATCTGCCCACGTTGCAGCTGGACGCCCGCATGATTCGGCAGGTGTTCCAGAATCTTGTGCGAAATTCGCAGCAGGCGATGCCAGATGGGGGCTTGATCGAAATTCAGTGTTTTCGACGGGGCGATCAGGTGGTCATTGAATTCATCGATACGGGCTGTGGGGTTTCTGCCGCGGCGGCGGAGAAGATGTTCACCCTGTTTTTTTCGACGAAGAATTCCGGGAACGGATTGGGGTTGCCGACCGTCCGCAAAATTATCGAAGCGCATGGAGGAACCATTCGGTGTGAGAGTGAGCCCGGACGCGGCACGCGGATGACGTTGATACTGCCTGTTGAATCTCGTTCAGCCCAGAGCGAGAACTGTTAATCTCCGCGGTGGATTCCGGGCGATGACTTTGACTCTCCGGAGCCTCTTTTCTATGGTTGAGAGTCGCTGAAGCTCTTCTGGGTCTGCAAACTCTTCCCACATTGGCTCTCGAACCAGTTTACGTTCCCGGTTGAATGTTCATGACAGGGGCGATCACGAAGCCCGCTTGGCGATGGAATCACTTCAGGTTGAAACGTCAGATGGGTGAGACATGAAATTCCGAAATCAGGTGATGGATCTGATGCTGTGGCAGAGCTTCAAATGTGGGTTGCTGTGGCGAAAATGTCCTTCCTTGTCGGGCAGTCCGGCTCGGCGTCTGCGGATTTTTCAAGCCAGTGCAGCACTCCTGTTGGCCTTCATGGGCCTGAGTGGATGTGGCGGTCAATCGGTCAATCCTCCTCCCCCGCCTCCCCCTCCAGCACCAGCAGCGGTGACTCCTGCCGTCCCTCCCGATGCGCCGATGTCGAACGAGTCAGTTGCTGCAGCTTCCTCTTCCGATCCTTCGCCACTGCCCGCCTCGGAAGGCACGCCCTCCAATGGCATGCCTACGGAAGGTGCTTCCGCTGAGAGAAGGCCTTTCGTGAAGAAAGGAAAGAATGAACCGGAACCAGAACGACAGGCTGATCCGGAATTGCTGGCACGTATTGTGGCAGCAGCGGCGACCGCCGGACCGGCAGATGTCGATAACGGGATGAAGCGGATCGGAATTGCTCTGACAGAATATGCAACCGCCCACGATCAGCGATTTCCCACGGTGGACGGCAGCGGCGAACCAGAGGAGAAACCTCGTCCGAATTCTGGATTCGGGGCGAACAATTTCAACAATTCCCCAGCCACGAAAGTGCCCAATGGCCTGAGCTGGCGTGTGCTGATTCTGCCTCAACTGGGGTTCCAGGAATTATATTCCCAGTTTCATCTTGATGAAGACTGGGACAGTCCAAACAACCGGGAACTGGTGGCGAAGATGCCTCCCGTCTATGGCAATGATCTCCGGGGGAACACCCGATTACAGTTGATCACGGGACCGGAGACACCGTTTCAACCGGGCGTGGGACCACTGATCTCGGACTTCACGGATGGCCTGTCAACCACGCTGACGGTTGTCGAAGCGGGTCCGGATCAGGCAAAACCCTGGACGAAGCCCGGTGGATTGACCTTCGCCCCGGATTCTCCAGCCGCATGTCTGGGAGAGATTGGCGATCGTTTTCGTGCTCTGACAGCCGATGGCACATTGCACAGTATTCCCGCGAACACGGAACTGCTCGCCAGCCTGATTCGTCACCAGGATCGCCAGGTGATTCCTTCTCAATTTTTGAAGGAGACGGAACAGGCGATTTTCGCAAGTCCGAGCAGCCTGGTCAGTGCTGATCTCCCTCCGCTCCAGCCGGCTGATCAAGAGTTTGATCCTCGGTTCATTCCGGGTGACGCGGCATCCATCATCGTTATTTCACCACGGCGTATTCTGGAAAGTCGACTTTCGCAGGCAATCCTCAAGGAATTTGCCACTGAAGACGAAACACACGCCCAGACGCTCGATCGTCTGACTCGGGACAGCGGAGGGGCGGGTCTATCTATCCTGGCGACGGAAGAAATTCGCATTCTTCCCAATCCTGCATATCGCCCTGCCGCTTCTACAGTGAACTCCGGCTTTCCTACGGCCGACATGTCCAGTCCCGATTCGACCGGGCTTCCAGGTGGACCAGCGGGCGCCACACTTCGTGAACATGCTCTGCCTTCCGGCGTGTTGGGGATTTATGCCCGGACCGCCGTGGCCTTACCGATTGAGGCTGTGATTCGGAAGACCGGTCAATCTGCCGATCAGCTTGAAGTAGAAGCACTGGATGGTATTCCACATGTCTGGTTGCGTGGCTTGCCTTATGCACTGGCGTTTCCGTCAGATCATGAAGTGATTCTGGCCAGTAATGAGTCCATTCGAAAAATGACGGGCGTGACAACGGAGAGTCAGAAGACATCCACGTTGATTCCGCAGGTCCAGGAGATGAAGAATGCGATGGTGCTGCTGGCAGCCAGTGCTCCCGAAGGGAGCAAACTGGAGTTCATGCAGCAATTCCTGAGCGCTGCCGGCCCGGTGGCCCTGTTTGCGCCGCAACTGGCAGACCTGCATGACATCCGTTGCGCGCTCGATCTGGATGCCCCCGAATTCCTGAGAATCTGGATGGGTTTTCCAGAGGCAGAGGTGGCAAAAACATTCAGCACCGTTGCCAATGGTCTGCTGATGCAGGGGATCACACAGGGGAAGCAATTTCAATCCCTGCTCGATGCGAACGATCCCTCTCAGAAGGCTCAGGCCGATCTTCTGGGCGATGTGATCCAGGGGACGACTGTGAATCAGGAGAAATCAGTTGTTTCACTGACCATGGTTCACCCCGAACATCTGGAGTCGCTGGTGCCGGCGTTTCAGAACCAGATCAGCGCTGCAAAATCGTTGATGGCTCCTCTGGAATCGTTGCCACCACTGGTCCGGGTGGGCAAAGCGCTGGTGGCTTATTCCGAGGAGCATGGGCATCTGCCTGCATCCAATGGAAACGGAGAAGATGACTCGAAAAGTAAAGAGAGTAAAGTTGATCGCCTGAATCCGCAGAATGCCGATGCGTTTCAGAGTTCTCCCGGCGGGGGGCTGGGAACACCGCAGCGTCCCTCGGCAGAAGAAAAGGCTGCTGCCGCGATTGCCAAGAATCGGGGACTCAGCTGGCGTGTCTATCTGTTGCCATTCATTGGCGAAAAATCCCTGTATGAGCAATTTCATCTCAATGAACGCTGGGACAGTCCGCATAACAAATTGTTGCTCACCCAGATGCCGGCGATCTTTGGAACCAATCCGGAAGGCAAGACACGGATTCAAATGATTGTCGGAAATGACACGCTCTTCAAGTCTGGCAAAGCTCCCGATCTGGAGTCGCTTCGAGATGATCCCTCACAAACCATTGTGGTCATTGAAGTGGGTGAGGATAAATCCGACTTCTGGACCAAGCCGGGAGGGCTTCCCTTTAACCCGAAAGATCCACTCAAATGCCTGGGCAAACCGGACGCAGGACAAATGGAATATCAGCTGCTCATGCTGGACTGGAGCCTCAGCAGTCTTCCGGTTGAGATTTCAGCAGACGAATTCCGAGAACTCGTGCAACCCTCCGATGGCAAACCGGCTCGGAAATTCTGATATGCAGCGAATGAAGATGACAGTATTCTGCCAAAACGGAAAATAAGATCACATCTTGCGAATCCGGATTCCGTGAACCTTGCGCCCACAGTAACAGGATTTGACCTCTTCCACGACGGCCCAGCCTGGGGGAATGGGCTGGCAACTGCAGATCACAATGTCTGCACCGGGATAATTCGGAAGTCGCTGAATCACCCAGGAATTATTAGCCAGACCATTACAACCGGGAGAGTGTCGCACCCCCACAATCACCCAGTTCGGGGGGACAGAGCGATTGGTGCAGATAATGGCTTTCGTATGGTCCTCATACGGGAGGTTCAGCGGCTTGATGTTTTTAATTGGGCCCGTGGCAAACAGCGGTTTCGAATGTCCTCCAGCATAAAGATAGGAAAAACAGGCGATTCCGCAGGCAAAGCAGAAGAGGGCAGCACTGAGTTTAAGACGCATCCGACGAATCCTTTCATCCAGTTTCCTCCAATCATTCGGAACATCTTGCCAGGCAGGTCGAGGCCAAATCTCCGGGCAACGTAGAAATTGAACGAGGATTTGGAAAACGCCGGAACATTTTGACATTGCTGCCGGGCTTTACGGATTCTGCATCGCACGATGGATCGGCAAGTTCCTGCATTCTCGGGTGTGGGATTGGCATTTTGGAGTCAGGAGTCCACAATCATCGATATCAGCTTCTGCACACGGGCAAATTGATTGTGCAAGCAACAGCACTCCTTTTTTCCCTTATCGAGCACCATGAGTAACGAGCCCGAAAATTCCCGCCGTATTGGCCCCTTCATTCTGGAAAAGGAACTGGGCATCGGAGGAATGGGCATTGTCTATGCCGCCACTTATGAAAAGAACCGGATGAAATGCGCCGTCAAAGTTCTGGCTCCGGATCTGAGTGGAAACGATGCGGTGAATCAGCGGTTCATTCGCGAGACTGAAATTCTCAAGAAGCTGCAGCATCCCAATATTATCCGTTATTACGGCGCTGGCTCGAATCGTTCACAACGATTCTATGCCATGGAGATCATTGAAGGGGGTTCGCTGGACCAGGTGATTCGTCGTGAAGGACGCCTGAACTGGGAAACAGGTATTGCCTATGGCCTGCAAATTGCCAAGGCGCTGGAACATGCTCACAACGCGGGTATTGTGCATCGGGATCTGAAGCCGGCCAACCTGCTTCTCACCAAAGAAGGGGTCCTCAAGCTCACCGATTTCGGAATTGCCCGAGACACGGAAGCCACCGCGCTGACCCAGGCAGGCAAGACGTTGGGGACCATGAATTACATGGCGCCGGAACAGATCAGTGGAAAATCTCCGGTAACTCGCAGAACCGATCTGTATGCACTGGGCTGTGTGCTGTTCGAACTGCTGACAGGTCGCGTCCCCTTTCAATCGGAAACCCAGGCAGAACTCCTGTTCAAACATCTGGATGAAGCTCCTCCTTCAGTCAGGGAGTTCAACCAGACCGTTCCCGTGGGGCTGACCAAGCTTATCGATGAACTTCTTTCCAAGGAACCGGAAGATCGTCCCTATGATGCACTGGCCGTCCAGGTGCGGCTGGATGAAATTTTGAAGAAAGAAAAACGGAAGCAGGAAAAACTGAAAGCCACCGCGGAACTGGGAGGAGCGCCACCCACCATCGGGATCAACCAGCCGACAGCACTGCTCAAAAAGAAAAAAAAGAAGAACACGGATTCCCCCGCAGCATCCGGTCCGGTATATGAAAATTCCTGGTTTCTGGGGGGCATTCTGCTGGCGATTCTGGTGGGCGTGACCTCATTTATTCTGCATAGCCGCAGCGAAGAAACCCTGTATGCACGCGCCGAAAAGGAGATGGTTTCAACAAATCCTGCAACCTGGGGAAACGCGGAACAGACACTCAAGACAATGCTTTCACGGTATCCCCAGGGCGTTCATGCAAGGCAAGGACAGGAATGGCTGGACCAGATTGAAATGTTTCGGACGGAAAGCCGAATTGAGATGAACCTGAAAGTGGGCAAAGACCCTCGAACGGAAGCGGAACGGTTGTATTTGTCCGCGTTGCAGTACGAGAAATTTGACGATCGCGTGACCGCCCTGGAAAAATACGACGCGATGCAGAAACTACTTTCAAAAGACGACCCCGAGAACCGTCCGTACCTCAATCTGGCCCGCCGTCAAGCCACAAAAATCCGAGCCCAGGTCCATGGCGAAACGGACCGGACCGCGTTCCTGAAAGATCAGCTGGAACAGGCGGACAAGCTCTTTGCCGAAGGCAAGAAACTGGCAGCCAGCGACAAATGGAGATCTATTCTTCAACTCTATGGCAACAATGCCGAGTTCGAAACATTCACCCAGCAGGCCAACGACCGCTTGAACGAAGCCAGCAGCATAAAATAACACTCGAGCCCCCTTGGGGTGCGTTCAGGGCTTTCGCCTTTTTGATTTTGCCGTGAGACGGCCGCAAACCGGGGAAAACGCAATCTCGCTTGCGGCTGGGCAGGAGCTTCGCCCTCCGGGGATCTCACCAGGCTTGTCAAAGCCAAAAATCCTGCAGGGAATTCGCTCCGTCTTGGCGGTCGCACGACGAATCGTTTTTCATCTTGCGCAGCATGGACACAGGGGACAGCGGGTTTCTTTACAGAAATGAGAGCGGTCCCGATTTCTCGTCGGGTTCTTCAGTCGCGTCGATTTCGTTGGAATGCTGCGTTTCTTTCTCCAGCATGCTCGGTGTGGTGTGCGATAACCTGCGAATCTCTTTATAGCGATAAAGGCACAGAACGGTCAGAAACAACGAAATGCCCGCGACCACAATCGCTTCCCGGCGCATGGAGATATCCAGCCAGGGTTCAGCCACGACAAGCAGAATGGCTGTCGTCCACCCGATAGAATTCAAAAGCCCCATCGTTCGCAATGATGACGACTTTTGAGTCTGCTTCGATTTTGCCACTGCCGATCGCGAAGATCGATTCGCCACTTCACGAAACGAATGCAGATTGCTGCGAATCGTTTTCTTCTCCGCTTCGTCCATTTTTCTCTGTTTACGAGGAGTCTGCAGTTCCGATCCGGATCTGGGAACTTGCGACTGGCCAGTCATCGGCAACGGGACAGGCTTCGGTTCCGGCATCGGTAGAGACGAGGGCTGGGAAGTCGATGATGATCGTTCTGAGCCCGCTTGGCGATTGCGAGCCAGTAACCGTTCCATATAGGCAGCGATGGAATCGTCGGCCCCGTCTCCAACAGACTCATCACTCGCCCAGCTGCCCGTCGCTGATCTCTCGGCGCTGGAATCGGGATGATGCTGTTCTCTCTCAGAAGACGCTGAGGGATCACCAGCATCAGGGGAAGTCGTGACATCCGAAACGTCTTGTTTCTCTCGCCGTTCTTCGCCGTCTTGCTCTTGAGTCGTCTGTTTTGGCGAAATGGGCTGTTTACTGGATTCATTTCTGGTCACTTCTTCTGCTGGAGATTTGATCCCGAAGAGATTGGCCAGTTGATGTCGGAGTTGAACGGCTGCCTCATCTTCATTTTGAGGAGCTTCCCGGGAATCGAGATGAGTCGATTCTTGCCCTTCTCGGATCTCCATCTGCGTTGGAACCTGTTCTGCGGTCTCCGGAGAATCCGCTTCTTCCAGAGGAGGTTCGTGGTTTTCTGCATCACGGCGAGCTTGAAACGCTTCTTCCCGAATCCGTAATTCTTCGCGACTCTTGTGGAGTTGATCCAGATCCGCCTGCAGTTGCTGCCGAGAGTCTTCAAGCTCCTGTTGGCGGGCAGACAATTGTTCGCGGCCGAGGGCGATTTCCTCGCGCAAGGCAACCAGAGATTCCTGTTCGTCGTGTTGTTTTTGAGCCGCAGATTCGACTTGATGCTGGCGTCGTTCCAGTGCGTCCCGTTCCTCGATCAGATCGCGTTGTGCTGCCTGAAGCTGCCCTTGTTGCTGAGCCAGCAGAGATTGATCCTGATGGAGCTGTTCCCGCGCTTCGGAAACATTGTCAGCCTCGCTTGTTGAAAATTGCAGGGAAGCCTTCTGCAGGCTGGCCTGCTGAATTTCCCATTCAGCCTGTTGCTGCTCCGTCTCGCGACGAAGATTCGCCAGTTCCCGTTCCTGTTCCGCAAGTTCATCTTGCTGCCGTTCCAGTTGCAGGCGAGCTTGCTGAAGTTGATCGCGGTCATAGGCGTCTCGTTGTCGCTCGGCTTCCAGTTCATTTTTCAGACGCGCGAGGTTGAGGTGCTCAGCAGCCAGTTCGCCGGATTCATTTTGGAATTTCTCCCGTTCCCGCTCGAATGTTTGCCGCTCAACCTGCAGTTCCTGCCTCACTGCTTCGAGTCGATCTCTTTCCGCAATTTGTCCAGCTCGTGAGATCTCCAGTTCCTGCATCCGATGGTTTGCCAGACTCATCTGCTCCTGTCGGACAATGAATTCGTTTTTTTCTGCTTCAAGTTGCTCGGTCTGCAGGCTGAGTTCTTCTCGAATTTTTTCGAGTTGCTGCTCCCGTGCAACGAAATTTTCTTCTCGCTGATGACATGCGGATTGCCGCAGATCCAACGAAGAACTGATCTGCTCGAGTTCTGACTGACGCGCGGCCAAGAGCCCGTTGGCTTCTTCCAGGTTTGCGCGCAGTTGTTTCAATTCCAGTTCACGCTGATGACACTCTTGCTGGCGATCCCGAAGTTCTAGTTCGCCCGAAGCAACTTCCGCCATTTTGGCGTCTATTTCCTGTTGTTGTGCGGAAAGCGCAGATTGCAACTTCTGCAGTTGATCTGTTCGTTCATCCAGCACAGCCTGTTGTGCGGTGAGTTGCTGTTCCCGGTCTTCCAGCCGGGAATTTTCCAGTGCATTTTCCTGGCGTTGCTGTTCGATGAGTTGCTGTACTGCATCAATTTCCTGTTGACGGCCAGCGATTTCCTGACTGCGTTCTGCGACTGTCTGACGTTCGAAGTCGATCTCCTGGCTGCGTTGGCGGAGTTGTTCTTCTTCACTTTCCACCTGCTGAATGCGTGCGGTGAGGCTGGCTTCAAAGTCGTTCAGAAATCGTTCCCGCGTCTTACATCTGGCGGCCCATTGTTGCTGCTGCTCTTCGAGCAACTGAGTCTGTTCGAGGAGTTGCGTTCGATTGTCGGCGATTTCTGCGGACTGCAGATGAATCGATTCTTCCCGGCGCTCTAATTCCTGTTGTCGTAGGGCGAGTTGGCGCGACTGGGCTTCATTGCGTGCCGCGATTAGCCGTAACGCCGCCTTCTGACCATCTTCGACCTGCAATTTACGTGCGGTCGTCGATTGCTGAAGTTGCTGCTCCCGACTCTTCAATCGGCGATGAATGCCGACCAGGTCTCGGGCACGACCGGCCAGTTCGGCATGACGTTCGTCCAGTTGCATTTCCAGACTTGCCAGTTCGTGCTGCTGTTGTTCGACGCGGCTGGCAAATTCCGAATTTCGTGCAGCCCGCGCCTCTTCTGCTTTCAACCGGCAACGTATCTTTTCGATCAGTTCCCATTGCTGCTGTAGCTCCTGAGTGCGATGGCCAAGGATCATGCGTTCCCGGGAGAATTCTTCACGCGTGGCATGTTCCCGGTTCAGCAATTCACTCAGGCTGGATTCCACTTCCTGCAAGAGTTCCTGTAATTGTTCCGTGCGACGCGCGGTTGCATGGTCTTCCAATTCAGAGACTGATTTTGAATTTCTGCTGGAGGCCAGCAGCGTCTGTAATACGTCATCCGGAAGGCCCAAAGGTTCATTGGTCTGCAGGTTCTTCACTTCCGGGCGGGGGGGAAAAGACTGAGAACCCGGGCGGATTGAAACCAGGAGTTCCAATGGTCCCAGAATCAGCCGATCACCAATTCTGAGCGTCCCCTCGGAAATCACTCCGTCATTCACCCAGGTACGCGGTGACCAGGCTTTTATAAGAGTTCTGTGAGATCCCACAATCAGTGTGCAATGCCGTCTGGCAATGCCCTCCAGCGGCAACACCACATCGCAATCCGGGCCGGAACCAAGTGTATAACTCCCGGCAGGGAGATCGAGAAACCGCCAGTTCACCCCGCCATGTGCCGGTGCCAGGCGGAGACCTTGTGTTCGCTCCGAATCAACTTGTGTTCGCTCCGAATCAAACTGTCCGGATTCGACGGCAGGCTGCCGTGGTTCATAGAATTCTGGGCCTTGGATGGCTGGGGTGAGATTTCGATCGGACATACCATCAGTTCCCTGGCGGCCCAGTACAAATTGCCCTGGCCTGTACCTGCTGTGAAAGTGCTTGGGAGAGAATGACACACCCTCTCTTTACTTCTCGACTTCCCTTCCCTTTATTTCTCTACTTCAGTTTGGGCCTGTGCGTTTGAATCCGAGTTCGACAGTCTTGCAGATGGGCGGGATTGCAGCGAAGCGGCCGGGAAATACCGATTTCGCCAGACAATCTGATTGTCCCTGATGGCAGGGTTGTGTTGATTTTTCTAAGAAGCCCTGACAAAACATGTTGCGAACTTGCTCGTGGAAAGGAGATTTCCCTTGTCCAAGAGGTTTTGTTCGCGGCATTAAAAATTCAATTCCCAAGTTGTCGTTTTCTTGACATTTTTTTCATACGAAAATTGAGTTGCGATGACAGATGAGGGCGCATTGACCCCGTGTTGTCCGGGTCCTGCCCCATAGCATTCCGGATTTCCTCTATCGAAACGCTTTCACCGTGGGCACGGGGCAGCGCAACTTGCTTTTACTCCAACGTCTCTGGCTGACTTCGGACAGATGATTCTGCAAACTGAAGTCGAAACCGATTGCGCCCTGAATCCGTTGACGTCGCTGAAATCGCCAAGAACCGGACGAGCGATACGTCAGCCAGTTTGATCATCCTGATTTTCGGACAGGCACCTGGACTTTGCGGGAAAGTCTGCAATCTCTCCTCTTCTAACCGTGAAAATGGCCAGCCATTTCATTACCCTGTCTGCTGAGAGTCCATTTCCCCTGCCAGTCAGTGGCTCAGGCAGCTTCCTCGATGAAGGTCGTTCCAAGTTTGACGTGGCCTTGAGACGAGAATCCAAGCGACAGGGAGCAGAAAGCGGCGGTATTCGCTAGGTTTTCCCCTTGACTGCCCGATTTCTCTGCCCTGCCAGATTGGACTTCGAGCGACCGGATGAAGCCGATCTCGCGATCAAGCGAACAGGGGACTCACAAGACATCAGATATTTAAGACCAGGAAATTCAACGTGAACGCGCGGATTGCACTGCTCCCTGGAGATGGAATCGGCCCCGAGGTGATTGCTCAGGCCCGACTGGTTCTCGAGCGCGTGGCCTCCCGATTCGGCCATGAATTCGAGTTTTCAACACATGCCATTGGTGGTAATGCCATTGATGACTTTGGTGATCCACTTCCGCCGCAAACGCTGGCTGCCTGTCGAGCTTCGAATGCCATTCTACTGGGAGCCGTCGGAGGACCGAAATGGGACGATCCCACAGCCAAGACTCGTCCGGAAGCAGGCTTACTGAAAATTCGCAAGGAATTGGGACTGTTCGCCAATCTGCGACCGATTATTGCCCAGGAATGCCTCCTGGATTCGTCTCCATTGAAACGGGAAGTGGTGCAGGGAACCGATATCCTGTTTGTCCGCGAACTGACTGGCGGAATCTATTTTGGAGAATCGGGGCTCACAAAGAACTCGGACGGCAGTGAAACCGCATTCAGCACAATGACATATTCCACTCACGAAGTGGAACGCGTGGTCCGTATCGCGGCTCAGGCAGCCCGGGGGAGATCGGGGCGCCTGACCTCTGTCGATAAAGCCAATGTCCTGGAAGTTTCCCGGCTCTGGCGACGCACGACCGAACGGGTGATGCGGGAAGAATTCCCCGATGTGAAGTACGAAGTCGTGCTGGTGGATGCCATGGCCATGCACCTGATTTCTCGCCCCAGCACGTTTGACGTCGTGGTGACAGGCAATCTTTTTGGAGACATTCTGACGGATGAAGGATCGATGTTGCCCGGTTCCATGGGGCTGCTCCCTTCCGCGTCCATCAGCAGCAACGGGCCCGGACTCTATGAACCGATCCATGGTTCCGCCCCGGATATTGCTGGGAAAGGGATCGCCAATCCACTGGCAACAATTCTGGCAGCGGCCATGATGTTGCGACATTCACTTCAACTGGAACAGGAAGCTGCTGCGATTGAAACTGCCGTGCAAAAGGTGCTGGACTCCGGACTGCGTACCAAAGATATCGCCCCGCGCGGCGGAGCAAGCATTGGCACAGTAGACATGGGCCAGGCCGTTTTGACCGCCTTGGCTTGAAGCCACACGAACGCCTCGGCGACAGTTCCGACTCTCGCACCTTGGCAGGAGGCGTCGAGCGTGCCGGGGTCTTGGTTTTTTGAGCGGGATTGGGACATCCAGAGGCACAATGTGCTTCTGGATGTAAGAAATGCTTCTAGACCAGTTTGGTCTAGAATGTGCCCGCGTCGAAAGGGTTTCACCTGATGAAAGGCTGAATACCGCGAGGCAAGTTCACGACAAGATTTACAAAAACGCTCTATCAAAAGGTGTTTGCTGAGTGCTGCGCTCTCATCGCCCCCGCCGTAATCCCACCTGAATAAGATCCGTTCCACCATCCGTGGGCAACGTTTCATTTCTTGAAACGCCCATTGCACTCGCGAATCAGAACAAATGAGTCTGGTCGCAGATTCAGTCAAGTTTGTATCAGGAAGCACAACCAAGTGCTTACCAGTCGCGACCACCGCGGCCACCATTGTCACGTCCGCCCCGTCCGCCGCCATCACGGCCGCCGCGGCTTCCTCCGCCTCCCCCACCGCCACCGAATCCACGGGGACGCTCTTCCCGTGGACGAGCGATGTTCACTGTCAGAGTGCGGGTTTGGAACTGCTGCCCGTGAAATTGATCGATGGCCTTCTGGGCATCATCCGAAGTTGACATCTCGACGAATGCAAACCCTTTGGAACGACCTGTTTCGCGATCTTTGATCAACGAAATAGATTTCACATCACCCGCCTGAGTGAACAGATCACGAAGATCATCTTCAGTCGTGTTGTAGGACAGATTGCCCACATACAGTTTCGATTCCATGCTCTCTAACCTGGCTTGCTTGTGCTTTGTTTCGATCTGCGTAGAGGACACCCCTCAATGCGACGCTGACTCAACAATTCGCGAAGTTTAGCATAGCCGTAGGGCAATAAGAAAGTCTGTGTCAACCCATTGCCTGGACTTTTCCAATTCGTAAGCAAAATTTTTCCAGTGCCCCGACAGGGCACGACAGGGCGGCCTTCCCTGGATCCCTGTAAAATTGTGGGCCAGATATTTCTGTCTGGCCCACGATCTTACATTGTTCAGCAGGTTGTTAACTGCAGCCCATGCTCTGACCACAATTGTGGCACAGGTAGCAGTTGCCGTTACGAACGGTAATGGCACCGCAGCCATCGCAGGCGGGAGCATCGCTTTGGAAGTGAGCAAACTGTTCGGATCGGGTGGAGTGTCCCGTTTCCATCGTCCCCTTCCTTAATGTCTGCAGATCTGTATCGCGGCGGTGTCCATTTCCATTTCCATTTGTGCCTCCATTCTGATGTCCGTTCTTCTTCGGCTCGGTCACCAGGCGATTCACGGATGTTGCGGAGGAAGTCTCCCTGGCAGCTTTGGCCCCCTTCGCATCATGCGAAGAGGGGACTTTAAAATTTGAGGAGGTCTCCCCTTCCGTACCATGTCCGCTGGAATCTCCTTCACGTTGAGGTGTGTTCGCCTCGCGGTAACCGGCAATAAACGTGATTCCAAGCCAGCGGAAGAGATAGTCCACCACGCTCTTGGCGACAGGGATATCCGGATTGGTTGTCCAGCCGCTGGGCTCAAACCGGGCATGACTGAATTTCTTCACCATGGCATCCAGCGGAACGCCATATTGCAGCGCCAGCGATGTTTCTGTGCCAATCACATCCATCAGGCCCCCAATCGTGGACCCTTCTTTGGCCATGGTGATGAAAAGTTCTCCAGGAGTTCCGTCCTCGAACAGTCCGACCGTCAGATATCCTTCATGGCCCCCGACGGAAAACTTATGGGTTAATGAATGCCGTGTGTCCGGCAGACGGCGACGGATAAGGGCTGGGGTGTCACTGGCCGTTGCTCCTTTGCGACCGCCTTCTTTTTTGGTGGCCAGGGGCTGGCTTTGCTTGGAGCCATCGCGATAGATCGCCAGTGCCTTCAGCCCCAGTCGCCAGCCTTCAAGGTAGGCCATTTCAATATCTTCCACCGTGGAATCGGCAGGCATGTTCACTGTCTTGGAGATTGCTCCGGACAGAAACGGCTGGGCGGCCGCCATCATCCCCACATGAGCTTTCCAGTGGATCGAACGGGTTCCATTGGCTGGTTTAAAGGCGCAGTCGAAGACCGGGAGATGATCTGGATTGAGTTCCGGAGCCCCTTCGATCGTCTCGTGAGATTCGATGTAATCCAGAATCCCCTTGATCTGCGGTTCATCATATCCCAGCGTCTTAAGCGAATGCGGGACGGTGCGGTTGATGATCTTGAGCATCCCTCCGCCGGCAAGTTGCTTGTACTTGATGAGCGCGATGTCCGGTTCGATCCCGGTGGTATCGCAATCCATCATAAAAGCAATCGTTCCCGTGGGAGCAAGGACGGTGGCCTGAGCATTGCGATAACCGTGACGCCGACCGGATTGCAGACACTCGTTCCAGACCTGTCGGGCGGCATCGCGCAGATAGGCCGGGCAGGCCAGACTGATCTTCTCCACAGCATCACGATGCATTTGCATCACGTCCAGCATGCACTGTTCGTTTTCGTGATACCCTGCAAAGGGTCCGACATTGGCGGCCATCTGGCTGCTGGTCAAATATCCCTGACCGTTCAACAGGGCTGTCAACGCTCCGGCGATTCCACGACCGGCATCGCTATCGTAGGGAATGCCCATGGTCATCAACAGGCTGCCCAGGTTGGCATAGCCCAGTCCCAGCGGGCGGAACAGGTGGGAGTTTTCCGCAATGACGGGCGTGGGATAGCTGGCATGGTCGACCAGAATTTCCTGGGCGGTCAGATAGATGGCGCAAGCGCGGCGGAAACGGGCGACATCGAAAGTGCCGTCGTCCTTCAGCATCTTTTTCAAGTTGATACTGGCCAGATTACAGGCAGTATCGTCCAGGAACATGTATTCCGAGCAAGGGTTGCTGGCGTTGATTGGGCCGCTGTTCTTGCAGGTATGCCAGGTATTGATGGTGGTATCGTACTGCACCCCCGGATCTCCACATTGCCAGGTCCCCTGAGCCATTTCCCGGAGAATGTCTTTGGCTTTGTAGGTCGGTCCATCCTGGGTGGGATCGGTGACCCATTTTGTTGTCCAGTCGCCATCCGTTTCCACGGCGCGCATAAATTCATCGGAGAGACGGACCGACAGATTCGCATTCTGGAACATGATGGACGAATAGGCTTCGCCATTGAAATTGGCATCGTACTCGCCGCTGGCAATCAGCGTGTGGGCCTTTTTCTCTTCCCGGGTTTTACATTGGATGAAATCCATGATGTCCGGGTGCCAGTCCTTCAAGGACTGCATTTTTGCTGCCCGACGGGTCTTCCCTCCGGACTTCACCACGGCGGCAATCTGGTCGTAGACCCGCATAAAGGAGAGCGGACCGGAAGGGGTTCCCCCGCCGGAAAGTTTTTCTTTGGAGCTGCGAATGGTGGACAGGTCTGTGCCTGTTCCCGATCCGAACTTGAAGAGCATGGCTTCCGAGGTGGCCAGCCGCATAATTCCTTCCATGGTGTCATCCACGGACTGAATGAAGCAGGCGCTCGCCTGAGGAAATTCATACGGCGTTTCCGGGCGTTCAATTGCCTTGGTCTGGGGATTGAAATGATAATTCCCCAGCGACCCCTTGACTCCATACTGATGATACAGGCCGACATTGAACCAGACTGGCGAGTTGAAAGCCCCATGCTGATGCAGGCACAACCAGGCCAGTTCCCGATAGAAATTTTCGCCATCTTCCAGCGAAGCAAAATAGCCGTCCTGCGTGCCCCAGTCGGCAATGGTCCGGGCCACACGGTAGATCACCTGTCGGACGCTTTGTTCGCGTTCGTCCGTGTTCGGCTCACCATAGAAATATTTCGAAACGACGACGTTGGTGGCCAGGGGAGACCAGTCTGCGGGAATTTCACAGCCGGTCTGCTCAAACAGCACTTTCCCGTTTTCGTCCTTAATCTGAGCGGTTCGTGAATCCCATTCCACAGTCTCAAACGGGTCGACTCCAATTGGACAAAAATACGGATCAATCCGCAGCGCGGCCGATGTGCCAGCGGAAGTCGAACCTGTTGAAAGTGGATTCAAGGCAATTCCCTTTGAAGAGTGCATCGTGCACGACTCCTGATTGATTCTCATAAAGAACATGAGTTCCCACAAACTCAGACCGCAACGTTGCGGCCTCACTCAACACAATCAATCACTGCAACCCATCCAGGTGATTTTCAATCATCAAGCGCGCAGCAGAAAAAATCAGAAACACATTTTAGATACTGAACATGTGCCCACGATAATAACATCGGGTCAAATCGATCCGAAAGACATTCGAATCCACAGAGATTGCCACTTTTTGCACAACTCGTTGTGCAGGTTGCCGTCAGAAAACGCAAGATGTAGTGAGGACTGATGAGAGACGAATATAAACGACAACACCACAATGTCAAACGGTTTTGTGTCGATGAAACGCAATTTCGGGCCTGATATTGGCGAAAACTGAAGTCCGATATTGCTTAACGACTTTTCATGATTTCAGTCGCTGACCTCATTCATGATCCAGCGCAATTCACCGAGCCTTCCCCTGTCCTCAGACAACTGGCCCAAATTATAAAATCCACCAAGGGAGAACATTTTCACAATGATGGTCCCACGGTTAAGCTGTCACGGTTCAAGAGCTGATTGTTCGCTGGGACCCGTGGTGGACGTGTTTCGACCGATTATTTTTGGGCCTGCCCGTTTGCCCAAGCCCGCGTGGCGGTATGGGGTGAATACAGGATGAAGATGCCCTCATCCGCGCCGTGTCGAGAAAGAGTGTCCATGAAGCACATTCACTCCCGCCCTGCAACTCCGTTTGTGCAACTCCGCGGAATTCAAACAATTCCCAAGCCTCTTACCAAATCGGATCGCCATGAATGTTCATTCAATACTCCCAACCGGCCGCGATTGGGGAATGTCACTACTCTGCGTTGTGGGCTCGCTGATTTTTTTTGTGATGCCCGGTCGCGCCGATGACATTTCCAGTCCCGACCGGCAGATCCAGACAGATGTACCACAAGGAAAGATCACCAGTGGCGTCTTCTCCACCAGTCAGATTTTTCCGGGGACGCAACGGGATTACAGCGTGTACGTTCCGGCGCAGTATGACGCCAGCACGCCTGCCTGCCTGATGGTGTTTCAGGATGGGGCCGGCTATGTGAAGAAAGAAGGCTCGTTTCGCGTTCCAATCGTGTTCGACAACCTCATTCATCAAAAGGCCATGCCGGTCACGATTGCCGTTTTCGTCAATCCCGGAACCATTCCCGCCACACAACCTGGTGCTGTCCCCCGCAGCAATCGATCCTTTGAATATGATTCGCTGGGAGACCGATACGTTCGCTTTCTGGATGAAGAACTGCTGCCCACTGCCTTGAAAGGGCTGAATGTTTCTTCCAATCCTCGCCAGCGTGCGGTCTGCGGGATTTCATCAGGAGGCATCTGTGCCTTCACAGCTGCCTGGGAAAGACCGGATCTGTTTGGCAAGGTCTTAAGCCATATTGGGAGTTTCACCAACATTCGTGGAGGTTGGGCTTATCCCGGCCTGGTGCGTCAAACCAAGTCGAGCCCCAAGCCCATCAAGGTCTATCTCCAGGATGGCCGGGATGATTTGAACAATCTGTTTGGCAATTGGCCACTGGCGAATCAGGACTTGGCTGCTGCCCTTCGTTTTGCGGGTTATGAACACACACTCGTCATGACCGAAGGAGGGCATAGTGGAAAATGGGCGGGCGAGCAATTCCCCGCTGCACTGCGCTGGCTGTGGTCCGATCAGGTGGAACAATCAGCCACAAATCCAGACGCTGCCGTGGCCACGCAAAATCCTGCTCCTTCGCCCCCCTCCTGGAAGCCTCATCCCGATGCGATTCCACGGGATGATGTCCCGCACGGAACGGTTGAACAGATGGAGCCCTTCAAATCTAAAATCTTCGAGGGGACGACTCGCAACTGGGCAATCTATGTTCCCGCACAGTATCGAAAAGAGACACCGGCTGCGTTGATGGTTTTTCAGGATGGGCACAGCTATCAGGATGTGAAAGGCCGATGGCGGGTTCCCGTTGTCTTTGACAACCTGATCGCCCGGGGAGACATGCCCCCCACGATTGCCGTCTTCATCGATCCGGGTCACGATCAATCGAAAGACAAGCCGAAAAGTCCCTGGAAAAATTCGAATCGCGGACTGGAATACGACAGCCTCGGCGATCGGTATGCCCGGTTTCTCCTCGAAGAAATTCTGCCTGAGGTCGAGAAACGCTACACGCTGTCTCATGCTCCAGAGATGCGCGCCATCTGCGGAGCCAGCTCGGGGGCAAGCTGTTCCTTCACAGTCGCCTGGGAGCATCCTGAAGAATTTGGGAAAGTTCTTTCGACCATTGGCAGCTTTACCAATCTTCGCGGGGCAAATGTCTATCCCTCATGGATTCGAAAAACTGAGCCCAAACCGATTCGTATTTATCTGGCGGATACCAGCGGAGATCTTGACAATCCCTATGGCAACTGGCCTTTGGCAAACAAATTGATGGCCTCGGCACTTCAATATATGGGCTATGATGTCCGTTTTGACTGGGCTGAAGGGTATGCTCACAATGCGGATCATGGGGGAGCCCTGTTCCCCGACGCCCTTAAATGGTTATGGCGCAAGGATCAACATCACGCCGTCCTCGACACGAAAGGGGACCTCCGCGGCGACCTGACGCTGCTGAAACTGCTGATTCCCGGCGAGGGCTGGGAACTGGTGGCAAAAGACCTGGGCTTTTCCGATGCCCCCTGTCGCGACACGGACGGAAACTTCTATTTCTCCGACATGAAGGCACCCGCTGTTTATAAGGTGAACAGCACCGACGGCCAGCGTACGACAATCGCCAGCGAAGCGGTCAGCGGTATGAAGTTTGGCCCACAGGGGCTGCTGTATGCCTGCCAGGGTGCAAAAAAACGTGTCATTTCGATCGACCCCAAGACCGGGACGGTGAAGGAAGTGGCCACGGGCGTGACGCCGAATGATCTGGCGGTCACAACCAATGGCTTTCTTTTCATCACGGAGACCAAAACCCAGCAAGTCACTCGCATCAACATCAAGACTGGAGAGGTTTCGCCCGTGGATACCGGCATCACCCGGCCCAATGGCATTGTGTTGTCCAACGATCAGGGAACACTGGCCGTTTCGGATTCCGGCAGCGAGCATGTCTGGATGTTTCGCGTGAACGCCGACGCTGTGCTGGATGCAAAATCGCCCACGATGACCATGCGGTTGCCCATCGACGCCAAGGGAGAATTCAAATTCAACTCTCCTCCCCCGTACCGAGCCGCTTCCCTGGGGGACGGCTCAGCCGTTGATCTGGCGGGGCGTTATTATGTGACTTCCGCCCTGGGGATTCAGATTTTCGATCCCACCGGCCGCTTGTGTGGGATTCTTCCCAAGCCGGATCCGACACAACCACTCACAAGTTGCACTCTGGCCGGACCGGAACAGCAGTACCTGTACGTCACCAATGGGTCGTCCGTGTTTCGACGCAAGCTGCAGGTCGAAATTGCCTCCCGGTAGTCCCTGGTTTGTTCAGATGGCCCTGGTTTGTTCAGGTGGAACGGGGAAGAGAGACCGTATCAAGTACGATCTCTCTTCTCTTCCCTCTCCTCTTTTACTTTTGCGGCAACAATTGGACCGCATCCGCAATCACGTGCCCATTGGCCTGGTCATTACTTAGCGTGATGGTGACAACATCATTGGCCTGACAGGTCACCTGTCCCAGCGAAACGAACAATCCGTCTACCGTGGGGGCTTTCCGCTGATTCACCCGGGTCTGCTGCCGTTTCCCCCCGTGCTCATAGGTCACGAGTGCATTGGTGGCGCGATTGCTCCCTGCGGTATAAGAGAGTCGAACGTCATACACCCCTGCCTGCGGGACACGAACCGTGAACGTCAACGATTTCTGGCCAGATTCAGAATGTCCATCATGCAGGTAGGAGTCGCCGACAAAACCTGAAATAGAACTGCTGGCAAGCCATTCACCAACTTTTTTCGCGTCCACATCATCCACCACGATTCCCGGCAGATTCTTCGCCAACTGAGAGGCCACAGCCGGCAGCCGGTTTTTCAAATCGAGAACCTGATGGTCTGCCAGCAGTTTTTCCCGCAATTCCGAATAAGGCAGGCCATGCAGTGCACGGTCCCCTTCCAGGGACAGGCAGCACATGGTGGCGGCAGATTGTCCCAGCACCATAAAGACCGGTTCCATACGAATGGAGCCGTAAGCAATATGTGTACAGGAAAGACAGACCGGAACAGCAAGATTTTCGCACTCTTCCGGCTTCGGTAAGAGCGCGCGGGCAGAGATGGCATAAGGGCCTCGCGGGCTGACCTGCACGTCCCCTTCATTGCGAACGTGTCCGGTGGCGTCCACATATCGTTGACAGTGATGCGAGTCCATATTGTACGAGCCCAACCCCACGCTGTCTTCGCAAATACGAATCCGGCGACAATCATTTTCGGTCTGGACGTACGTTCCGATCATCCGTCGCCCTTCACGGATATAACACCAGAATGGAAAATGCCCATTGTCGACGAATTCGTCCCGGGAGTACCCCCAACGGGCTGCCTTTTCGCGAACTTCTGCCGGCACACGTGGATGATTCGCCACTGTCCACAGGAATCCTTTGACGTAGGTTTCGTGATCCTTCAGGATTTTCGCTCGTGTCTCATCGTCCGCATTCGGATAATCATGATTCCTGCCGATCCAGTCCGTGGAGACCGCAAAATTGTTGTTCAGATCTGTTTTCCGATTGGGCATTCTCCCAATACTCATGGGCAATCTCAGGTCGCCTGCTTCGAAATTACGTAGCAGCAGTTCGTGTTGTAGCGGATCGTATCCTTCGGGTTTGTCGAACGGGATCCGATTCTCGGGAGCATCCGTCATGCAAATACGGAAATTGTATGCCTGCACGAATGAGTCTGCCGTTCCATCCGGCGCGGGACTGTTCGAATTGATTCCCGGCAAGAGTCCGCTGGACGGGTCTCCGGGAGTCAGGTAGGGATCGACCGGCTTCACGAATTGATGGTGCACGGCTTTGGCGACTTGAACTCCGTTGAGCATTTCGCCGTATTGTGAATTGGCCTCGCGGCCGATGGTAAAGCTCACCTGTGCTGCCGCAAGCAAATCCCCTTCATACGTGGCATCGATAAACCGCTTTCCGGAGAACCGGCGTCCGGACTTCATCTCGATGGCGAGAATGCGAGTCGATTCCTTATGAACGCCCGATTTTCGATTTAACGATTCACCCAGCACGCACAGCACATCTTCATCGGCCAGCCAGTCCTTCATGATTTTCTCGGCCACGTGCGGTTCGAACGTCCACATGGCATCGCTCTCTTGTTTGTAGGACGCATTTTGTTTCATCTGCTCCTGTCGCCAGGCGGAGTCTTGCGAGTAATGCTGCCGCACGCGACGAT
>Ga0182739_1001013_pt1 | contig 31298 bp, 25 predicted proteins | sample eDN5th30CBELigBY_FD_128873 | JGI IMG/M metagenome (GOLD analysis project Ga0182739, IMG submission 128873) | Enriched backyard soil microbial communities from Emeryville, California, USA - eDNA 5th pass 30_C BE-Lig BY (version 2) (version 2) | ecosystem: Environmental > Terrestrial > Soil >... | reverse complement strand
CGATATTTCCGAGATGCGCGACACGCTCATCTTCGGCCAGTCGTTCCAGGGGGGCGCCTCCGCGGACCCTTTGGCAGCCGTTGCAGCCTTGGCGGATGATGCGGAAATCTGCGGCTGCAACGGCGTCTGCAAGGGCAAGATCGTCTCCACCATCACGTCCAAGGGCCTGACCTCGCTTGATGACGTGCGGGCCCATACCAAGGCTTCCGCCTCCTGCGGCACCTGCACCGGCCTCGTCGAGAAGCTGATGACGCTGACCCTCGGCGACAGCTACAACCCCGCCGCCGTTCAGCCTATCTGCGGCTGCACGGATCTCGGACACGACGACGTGCGCCGCCTCATCAAGGCGAAGCGGCTGAAGACTATTCCCGCCGTCATGCAGGAACTGGAGTGGAAGACCTCCTGCGGCTGCGCCAAGTGCCGCCCGGCGCTCAATTACTATCTCGTTTGCGACTGGCCGGATGAATATGCCGACGACTACCAGTCCCGCTTCATCAACGAGCGTGTGCACGCCAATATCCAGAAGGACGGGACCTATTCCGTCGTGCCGCGCATGTGGGGCGGCATGACCTCGTCGCAAGAACTTCGGGCGATCGCTGACGTGGTCGACAAGTTCCAGATCCCGGCGGTCAAGGTCACCGGCGGCCAGCGCATAGACATGCTGGGCATCCGCAAGGAAGATCTGCCGGCCGTCTGGGCCGACCTCGGCAAGGCGGGCTTCGTCTCCGGCCAGGCCTATGCCAAGGGCCTGCGCACGGTGAAGACCTGCGTCGGCTCCGACTGGTGCCGCTTCGGGACGCAGGATTCGACCGGCCTCGGTATTCGCATCGAAAAGTTCATGTGGGGCTCGTGGACGCCTGCCAAGCTCAAGCTGGCCGTATCGGGCTGTCCGCGCAATTGCGCCGAGGCCACCTGCAAGGACATTGGGGTCATCTGCGTCGACTCCGGCTTTGAGATCCATTTTGCGGGAGCCGCCGGCCTCGACATCAAGGGCACCGATGTTCTGGGTCTCGTGAAGACCGAGGATGAGGCGCTGGAGGTGATCGTCGCGCTCACGCAGATGTACCGCGAACAGGCCCGCTATCTCGAGCGTATCTACAAGTGGGCGAAGCGCATCGGCCATGACGAGATCCGCCGCCAGGTGCTCGATGATGTGGAGCGCCGCAAGGCCTACTTCGACCGCTTCGTCTTCAGCCAGAAATTCGCCCAGGTCGATCCATGGTCGGAGCGCGTGTCCGGCAAGGACAAGCACGAGTTCCGGCCCATGGCCAACCTGTCCTTCCAGCCTGCTGCGGAGTGAAATGATGAACTGGTTTGAAATCGGCACCGTAGAAGACATTCCCGCACGCGGCGCGCGCTGTGTATCAACTCCGCAAGGCAAGATCGGCGTGTTCCGCACGGCAGATAACCGGATCTTCGCCATCGACGATCACTGCCCGCACAAGGGCGGGCCCTTGAGCCAGGGCATCGTGCACGGCGCTTCCGTGACATGCCCGCTGCACAACTGGGTGTTCTCGCTCGAGACCGGCGAGGCGCAGGGCGCGGACGAGGGTTCGGTCAGGACCATTCCGGTGAGGGTGGTCGACGGGCGCATCTCCATCGGCCTCGAACCTGCACTGATGGCGGCGGAGTAGGGCTCATGCAGGCTGGGCCCAGAAGTGAGGTGAAGACGACCTGTCCCTATTGCGGCGTTGGCTGCGGCGTGCTCGCAAGCGTGGCGCCCTCCGGCGAGGTGACCGTGCGCGGCGACGCGGACCATCCGGCGAACTTCGGCAAGCTCTGCTCCAAGGGCTCGGCGCTGGGTCTCACCACCGGGCTTGAAGGCCGGGTGCTGACGCCGGAAATGGGTGGCAAGCCAGCCTCGTGGGATGCCGCACTCGATCTCGTGGCCGAGCGCTTCTCCGAGACGATCGCCAGACACGGTCCGGATTCCGTCGCCTTCTATGTCTCCGGCCAGCTGCTGACGGAGGACTATTACGTCGCCAACAAGCTGATGAAGGGGTTCATCGGCTCCGGCAACATTGACACCAATTCGCGGCTCTGCATGGCCTCCTCGGTGGCAGGGCACCGGAGGGCGTTCGGTGAGGACATCGTGCCGGGCCTCTACGAGGATTTCGAGGATGCCGACCTTGTGGTGCTGACCGGCTCCAACCTGGCCTGGTGCCATCCGATCCTCTATCAGCGCCTGCTTGCCGCGCGGGAGAAGCGGGGCACGAAGATCGTCGTGATCGATCCGCGCCGGACGGCAACTGCAGACGAGTGCGACCTTCATCTCGCCATCGATCCCGGTATGGACGTGCTGCTCTTCAATGGTCTGCTGGCGCATCTGGAAAGGGCGGGAATTGTCGACCGAAGCTTTGTTGACGCGTCCACCACCGGGTTTGCCGAAGCGCTTGCTATTGCTTCCGCAGATGGTTCCTCGATAGCAGATGTAGCGCAGCGCTGCGGACTCGCTGAAGCGGACGTTCGCCTGTTCTACGAACTCTTCGCCGCGACGGATCACACGGTCACGGTCTACAGCCAGGGCGTCAACCAGTCCGCCCACGGCACCGACAAGGTGAACGCCATCATCAACTGCCATCTGGCGACAGGACGGATCGGCAGGCCCGGCATGGGTCCGTTCTCCGTCACCGGCCAGCCGAACGCCATGGGCGGACGCGAGGTGGGCGGGCTTGCGAACCAGCTCGCCGCTCACATGGGCTTCGAAAATCCCGTCGAGATCGACCGTGTCGCCCGCTTCTGGAATGCGCCGGACATCGCCCGCAAGCCAGGCCTCAAGGCAGTCGACATGTTCCGCGCAGTTGGCGAAGGGCGGATCAAGGCGCTCTGGATCATGGGCACCAACCCCGCCGTCTCCATGCCGGATGCCCGCCGGGTGCGCGCTGCACTGGAAGCATGCGATTTCGTCGCTGTCTCAGACGTTACCCGCAACGACACCACGCGCTACGCCGATGTATTCCTGCCTGCGGCCACCTGGGGCGAAAAGAGCGGCACGGTCACGAATTCAGAACGGCGCATGTCGCGCCAGCGCTCCTTCCTGCCGCTGCCGGGCGAAGCGCGACCCGACTGGCGCATCATCTGCGATGTGGCAAGGCGCATGGGCTTTGACGCAGCTTTCGATTTCGAGGGTCCAGCCGCCATCTTCCGCGAGCATGCGGCACTCTCGGCCTACGAGAACCATGGCGAACGGCTGTTCGATATCGGCGCTTTGGAAGCGATCAGCGACGCGGACTATGAGACTTTCGCGCCCCGGCTCTGGCCGCAGCCACGTGCGGGCGAGCCTTCCAGGCGGCTGCTCGGGTCCCGTTTCCCGACGCAGGACGGCCGCGCCCGCTTCGTGCCCGTGCGGCAGGAGGGCGTTGCGCTCAATGTCGATGCGAGCCGCCCGATCGCTCTCAACACGGGTCGTCTGCGCGACCAGTGGCACACGATGACCCGCACCGGCCGCGTACCGCGCCTCATGTCAAATGCGCCGGAACCGGCCCTTGAAATCGCGCCGGAAGATGCCCGCAGTCTGGGACTGAAGGACGGCGACCTTGCTCGTGTTTCAAGCCAATATGGCTTTGCCCGCGCGCGGGTCAGCGTCTCGGAGGCGCAGAAGCCGGGTAATGCCTTCCTGCCCATGCACTGGAACGGCCAGTTTTCCGCCAATGGCGGGGTAGGACCGCTCGCGACGCCGATCACCGATCCGTTCTCCGGGCAGCCCGAACTGAAGCACGTGCCGGTCGAAATCAGCCGCGAGGCTGTCGCCTGGGCTGGCATCCTGATCACACGCCGGGAGCTTCGGCCTACCGGCTTTGTTCACTGGACGCGCAGACCGGCCGACGGCGGCTGGGTCTATACGCTGAGCGGCACGGAGACGCCGGACGAGGGCATCCTTCTCTGCCGCCTGCTCTTCGATGCCTCGCCGCGCTCGCAGCTCGTCGAATACACGGACCGGCGCGGGCTGACTTACCGTGCCGCTGCACTCGACGCCGATGGGGCATTGGCCGAAGCGCTGCTTGTCGCCCAGCCCGGGCAACTGCCGCCGGGCGACTGGCTGGAAACGTTGCTCGCTAGCGGGGAACCGCTTTCGTCCACTGAGCGCATGGCGCTGCTTTCGGGCCGCTCGCCTGTGCCGGTCGCTTCGGTCGGACGCATCGTCTGCTCCTGCTTCAACGTGGACGTCAACCGTATCGCCGCCTCCGTTGCGGGCGGCTGCCGCACCATTGCGGCCATCGGGCAGGCCACGAGTGCGGGTACCAACTGCGGCTCCTGCCGCTCAGAAATCAGGAAGATCATCGATGAGATCCCTCTCCATGCTGCAGAATGAAACCGCCACCCCGCGCATAGGTGCGCTCAGCATTCTTCCGCTGTTCTTCCGGCTGACGGACAAGCGCGCGGTGGTCGCAGGCGCCACTGCGGCGGCAACCTGGAAGGCTGAACTTCTCTGCGCTGCGGGCGCAAAGGTGGAGGTGTTTGCAGAGCCGGAGGACGTGAGCACTGAAATGGCCGCGCTTGCGGAAAGCACGCCGTCGCTCAAGCTCACGCCGCGCCGCTGGCAGCCTGCCGATCTCAAGGACGCTGCAATCGCCATTGCTGACGCCGAGGAGGAGGAAGAGGCGGCTGCCTTCACCGCGGCTGCGGCAGCAGTTGGGGCGCCCTGCAACGTCATCGACAAGCCGGACTATTGTCAGTTCCAGTTCGGGACCATCGTCAACCGCTCGCCGGTTGTGGTGGGTGTCTCCACCTCTGGCGCGTCACCGGTTCTGGGGCAGGCGATCCGTCGCAAGATCGAAACGCTTCTGCCCGCCCAGATAGCCGAGTGGGCTGATCTCGCCCATAGCTGGCGGAAGTCGCTTGCCGAGAAGGTCCCCTTTGCCTCCGGTCAGCGCACCTTCTGGGAGCAATTCGTCAATCGCGCCTTCATCTCTCGCCCCGGCAAGGATGCGCTGGAAGAGCTTCATGCTGCCGCATCGGCGGTTGAGAACAAGGGGCATGTTACTTTCGTCGGCGCAGGCCCGGGCGATGCCGAGCTGCTGACCCTGAAGGCAGTGCGCGCGCTGCAGGCCGCCGAAGTGATCCTCTTTGACGACCTCGTTTCTGACGAAGTGCTGGAACTCGCCCGCCGGGAGGCAAAGCGGATTCTTGTTGGCAAGCGCGCGGGGAGACCCAGCTGCAAGCAGCATGAGATCAACGAGATGATGGTGAAGCTCGCCAAGGCTGGCCGCCGCGTGGTGCGGCTGAAGTCCGGTGATCCGATGATCTTCGGTCGCGCGGGCGAGGAAATTGAGGCGCTGGAAGAGGCCGGCATCGGCTACGACGTTGTGCCGGGCGTGACGGCGGGGCTGGCAATGGCCTCAAGGCTTGGCGTGTCGCTGACGCATCGGGACTGCGCAAAGTCGGTGCGCTTTGTCACCGGCCACTCGCGCCACGGCGGCCTGCCGAAGGACGTGGACTGGAAGGCGATCGCCGACCGTTCCGCGACCACGGTCTTTTACATGGGCGGCCGTACCGCCGGGGCGATCTCCGCGACCCTGATCGAGCATGGAATGTCTGCCGACACTCCTGTTGCCGTTGGCGCAGACATCGGCCGTTCCACCGAGATCATCCGCCGCACGAACCTTGCGGGCCTGGAAGCCTGCTGCAACGAGATCGGCCAGGGACAGCCGGTGCTGATCGCGGTTGGCGAGGTGTTCCGGCAGCGGGCCGTCGTTGGACAATTCAACCTTGAACGACAGCAGGCGAGAGCAACTGCGTAGTTCCCCAGCCCTCATGGTATCCCCCCTGACCCAGCCATGAGGGTATCTGGATCGTTTCCGGTTTTCCGAAGATCGGAAACGATCCAGTTTTTCTTGCCAGTACGGCAGCACGTTCGTAGCGGCGCTTGATGGCTCTGACCCGGCTATGAGGTTGCTCTTCGTTTACCTCGCCCCGCGCGCGATAAGTGACTCCAGCGCCTGGACGGCGATTGGATAGCCCTGCGCACCGAGTCCCGCCATGACGGTGGTGGCCGTCATGGAGACGTAGGAGCGATGGTAGATCTGTTCACGGCGGTGGATGTTGCTGATGTGGAACTCGATGATAGGGCCCGGGAACATCTTCAGCGCATCCAGCAGCGCCAGTGACGTGAAGGTGAAGGCCGCAGGGTTGATGATGATGCCGTCACCCTCGTCAATCGCTTCGTGCACCCATTCGATCAGCTGCTGCTCGCTGTTGGTCTGGCGGAACTCGACCGGCCGCTCGCCCGCAGCTTCCCGGCACCACGCTTCCACTTCGGCCAGCGTCGTGGTGCCGTAGATCTCCGGTTCGCGCTTGCCAAGACGGTTCAGGTTCGGGCCATTGAGGATGTAGATCGGTTTCATGGGGAAATTCCTTACCCTTGGTACCCGAGCAGACGCGGCAGCCACAGCACGGTTTCAGGAATGAAGGTGATGATGAGGAGGCTGACCACCATCCAGAAGATGAAGGGCAGGGCGTCGCGAATGATATCGCGGACAGGAGCGCCCGAGATGTTGGTCATGATGAAGAGCAACAGGCCGTAAGGCGGCGTCACCAGTCCCAGCATGATGTTGACCACCACGACAACGCCGAAGTGGACGAGGTCGATGCCGAGCGCCTGCGCGGTGGGGATGAAGACCGGCACGATGATGAGCAGGATCGCGGTGCCTTCGAGCACGCAGCCAAGCAGCAGCAGGATCACGTTGACGAGGATCAGGAAACCGGTTGGCGTCAGGTCCATGCCCGTCAGCAGCACGCGGATTTCGTCCGGAATATTCTCGATCGTCACCACATAGTTGAAGACCAGCGCACCTGCGATCAGCATGCCGATGGACGTCGATGACTTCGCGCTTGTGTAGAGCGACTGGTAGAAAGCCTTGAGGCTGATGCTGCGGTAGAGCACCACCGAGATGACGAGTGCATAGGCTGCGGCGAGGGCGGCTGCCTCGGTCGGCGTCGTGATACCCGTATAGATGCAGCCGAGCAGCACCACCGGCATCATCAGGGCAGGGAAGGCGCGGATGGTGATGCCCGGGATCTCGCGCAGCGGGACAGGATCCTCGACCGGAAAATTCTTGCGGCGCGCCGTGATCGCCACCTGCATCATCTGGAGGCCGGACATCAGCAGGCCCGGAACCATTCCGGCGATGAAGAGGTAACCGATCGATGCGTCCGAGACGAGCGCGTAGAGGATCATCGGGATCGACGGCGGGATGATTGGGCCGACAACGGCGGTGACGGCTGTTAACGCAGCCGCATAGCTGGGCGTATAGCGCCCGCCTGCCGTCATCATGTTCTGCATCATGCGGCCACTGCCAGCGGCATCCGCAATCGCGGAGCCGGACATGCCAGCGAAGATGATGCTCTGCAGGATGTTGATCTGGGCAAGACCACCACGGAAGCGTCCGACCAGCACGTTGCAGAAGTTGAGCAACCGCTCGGTCATCGAGCCGACGTTCATGAACTCCGCCGCCAGTATGAAGAGCGGCACGGCCAGCATAACGTAGTTGGAGTACATGCCGTTCAGGAACTGCTCGGCAACGATGCCCATGTCAGCGCCCGTGAGGAACAGGTAGAGCGTCGAACCCACGAGCATGGCAAGGCCGATCGGCAGGCCCAGGAAAGCGAGGATCGTGATGATGACGATCGAAAGGGAAAAGGGGCTTGCGAAGTTCATACGCCAGAACCAGCCTTGGTAGGATCGAATGCTTCAGGCGTCTTGCCGCGGATGGCCTGGATGCCGAGCCAGATGTAGCGGATGATCATGGCCACCACGAACACCACATAGATCGAATAGAGATAGTCGAAGCGGATCTTCAGATAGGCCGTCTTCTCGACCCTCATGAAGGTCACGTAGTCGTAGATCGCGGGGAGCGAGATACCAAACAGGAAGATGAGCGCGGCGGCGCAGAGGATCTGCATCACGCGGCGGGTATTGTTGCCGGCACTGCCCCAGATGAGGTCGAAACGGATCTCGTCCTGCTCGCGGATCACGAAGGCCGAGCCAAAGAGCACGATCCAGATCCACAGGGCGACGCTGATCTCGTGCGTCCAGCCGATGGACAGATTGAGGAGGTAGCGGAAGACGATCTGCAGGATGAAGACGACGAACATCGCAAAGAGCATCAGGCAGAGAATATTCTCCGCTCGTCGCCTCAGCCATTCGCCGGCCGCAGTCAGTTTCTGGATCATCACCTGTACCTCCCCCAGGAAGGCGCGCCTTTCAGTCAGCGCGCCTCGATAGTCTTTTGTTGTTCGTCAAAAGGCGGGAATTACATGCCTGCGACTTTATTGAGGATACCTTCAGGCCAGGACTTGGCGAGTTCCGAGTTCAGGTACTTTTCCTGGGCGAACTTGCGGAAAGCCTCCTGATCCGGCTCGTAGATCTCGAGACCGGCCTTCTTGAACTCGTCGAGCAGGGTCTGCTCCTGGGCAATGTGCTGGTCTTCGCTCCACTTCATCGCTTCGTCGGCGGCTGCCTGGAAGGACTGCTGCTGCTCCGGGGTCATCTTGTCCCAGACATCCTTGGAGACGACGAGCAGGTCATAGCCGATGAGGTGCGAGGTGAGCACGATCTGCGACATCACTTCGTAGAACTTCATGTTCTGGACGTTCGGCAGCGGGTTGTCCTGGCCGTCGATGGCGCCGGTCTGGAGCGCGGTGTAGACTTCGGCGTAAGCAACCGGGACCGGGTTCGCGCCAATGGCCTCGCCCAGGAACTGCCAAGCGTCGCCGCCCGGCATGCGCAGCTTGATGCCGGCCATGTCGGCAGGCGTGTTGATCTTCTTGTTCGGCTTCAGGCCGACCTGGCGGGCGCCGAAGTAGGTCGGGCCCAGGATCTTGATGCCGAGCTGGTCCTCGGCCATCTTCTTGAACTCTTCGCCCGTCTCGCTCTTGAAGAAGTTGGTCACGTGCGCGGCGTCACGGAAGAGATAGGCGGAGGTCAGCACCGACCATTCCGGGATCTGCTTCGAGATATCCTGCGGAGCGATGTTGCCCATCTGCAGGTTGCCGCGCTGGATCGCGACGAGCTCGGTGCCCTGCTTGAACAGGTTGCCGCCGTAGTAGGGCTCCAGCTTGAAGTCGCCGCTGATGGCTTCGCCCAGCTTCTTCGTCATTTCGGCGCGGATGTCCTGCTCCGAGAATACGGCCGAGAATTTCAGGACGGGCTTGTCCTGAGCGAGCGCCGGCACGGCGAAGGCTGCTGCTGCAACCATCGCTGCGCCGAGCATATACCGGCGAGTGATCTTCATCATGATGTGTCTCCTCCTTGGACTGTAGTTCACACGACTTGCTGTTGGCTCCTCCGGACGATCGCCCCTGCCTGTCGAGCTGCAGTTACGATGTACGGAACAGTTCGTTTGGTCAACGACTGCGCGCGCGTTGACGCGAATTCTGTCAGTTCACTTCTCATACGGTCGGCATCCCCTCCGGCCTGATCTGTTTCTTAAGCGCCGAGATCCGGAAGATCGCGTTGGCCGCGCCATACCCCCTGTAGCCCTTGCGCTGCACGATTTCGAAGAAGAATCCTTCGGCGAAGGTCCCGCTGTAGAGCTGGAAGTATTCGCCGTCCTCATCCCGGTCGTAAAGGATGTTTTCTGAGCGCAGCCGCTCGGTCAGCTCGGGATCAAGGCCGAAACGGGCTTCCACGTCGCCATAGTAGTTGGGCGAAATCGGCAGCGCCTTGAAGCCGTTTGCCCGCAGTGCCGCTGCTGTGGCGAAGATGTCGTCCGTGTTGAATGCGATATGCTGGATGCCGGAGCCAAACTTTTCGGCAATGAAATGGCCCGCCAGGGTCCGCCGGTTTTCCGCGCCGTTCATCGTGATGCGCAGGCTTCCTGCAGCATTCTCGATTACCTGGCTGCGCACGACGCCTGCCGGATCGATGATGTCGACCATCGGCGACTTTCGCGTGTCGAAGATCGAGGTGTAGAAGAGAAGCCATGTGAGCATCTCCTCGTAAGCCACTGTCTGTGCAACGTGATCGATGGTTGTCAGATGTGCGGGTTCAGGGTCTTCTCCGGCTTCGACCGGCTGGAAGTCCACTTCCCACAGCCGCCCGAGCTGCGTTTTCGTATCGATGAGATAGACGAGCCCGCCGCCGACGCCGCGGATCGCCGGGATCTCCAGTTCACCGGGATTGACCGGCTGGCTGAAGGGTTCGGCGCCGAGAGCCAGTGCCCGCCGGTATGCTTCATCCGCGTCTTCTACTTCAAGCGCCATTGCGTAGGCCGACGGGCCATGAACTGCATAGGCGGAGCTTGCGAAGCCGACAGATTCTGTGTTGACCAGAATGCGGATCTCGCCCTGTTGGTAGACGTCGACCTTCTTGGTCCTATGGGCCTGGGTGCGGCGGAAGCCCAGCGTCTTCAGCATGGCGGTTAGCTGATCCGCATCGGCCTCATCGACGGCGAATTCGACGAAGGCCACGTTCTTGACCGCGGCACGCTCGGGCATCGCAGGTACGGAAAGGCTGGTAACACCCGGCCGGCGGCGCACCTGGTCACCCAGGTAGATCAGCGAGCGGTGACCGTCGGCAGCGATCGCCTTTGGCGAGCCGCCACGGAACTGGTCATTGAAGATTTCAAGCGAGAAGTAGCCATCATAGCCGGTCTCGGCAATTGCCGCGACGAAGTCGGTGACGGGCAGATCGCCTTCGCCCGGCATGTTGCGGAAGTGCCTGCTCCAGTAGAGCAGATCCATGTCGATCAGCGGCGCGTCGGCCAGCTGGACGATGAAGATCTTTTCCTTCGGGATCGACCGAATGGAGCCGATGTCGATCTTGCGCGCCAGCGAGTGAAAGCTGTCGAGGATCAGCCCGACGTTGGGATGATCGGCGCGGCGCACAATTTTCCAGGCATCACGGTGGTCGGAGATGTGGCGGCCCCAGGCGAGCGCCTCGTAGCCGACGCGAAGGCCGCGCTTGGCTGCCCGTTCACCCAGTTCATGGAAGTCAGCGGCCGCGCGGTCGATCCCGCCAAGCGAGATGGGCGAGACGTTGGAGCAGACGAGAACAAGATCGGTGCCGAGCTCCTGCATGACATCGAACTTGCGTTCGGCGCGGTCGAAGGTGCGCGTGCGGTGCGGCTCCGGCATGCCTTCAAAATCGCGGAAGGGCTGGAACAAGGTGATTTCCAGGCCAAAATCGCGGACCATCCGGCCGACGTCGCGCGGGCTTTCGTCATAGGCGAGGAAGTCGTTTTCGAAGATCTCTACGCCGTCGAAGCCCGCCTTGGCGATGGCTTGCAGCTTCTCGGGAAACTCGCCGCTGATCGAAACGGTGGCGATGGAGGTCTTCATGATGCGATCCCTCCTGCGGCAGCAGGCTGCTGCGCTCCTTGCGTCAGTTCAGCAAAGTGACGCTGCACGCGTCCGGCATCCGGCACGATGCCGGTGAAGAGCTCGAAGGCTTTCACCGCCTGGAAGACGGCCATGCCGCCTCCATCAAGCGTGCGGCAGCCGCGATGGCGCGCCGTTACCAGCAATTCCGTGTTGAGCGGAAAATAGACGATCTCCGCCACCCAGAGGTGAGGGTGGAGGAACTCGGCCGGCAGCGGCAGGCCGGGATATTTTTCCATGCCCGTGGGTGTAGCGTGGATGAGGCCGGTTGCGCCGGCGATCGTCTGCTCCAGATTTTCGCCAGCTTCCACAGTCGCATCGGGAAAATGCCTGCCCATGGTTTCCGCGAGATTTGCCGCGCGGTTCTGGTCCGGGTCGAAAATGGTCAGGCTGCGGGCGCCGGAACGTAAAATTGCAAAGGCCGTAGCGGCGCCCGCGCCTCCCGCCCCCAACTGAACAACTGACGTGAGATCGGCATCCGGCAGGCCACGGCGGAAGCTTTCGGCAAAGCCCCACCAGTCCGTGTTGTTGCCATGCCGCTTGCCGTCCTGCAGGACGACCGTGTTCACCGCACCGAGCGCTTCCGCTTCGGGCGAAAGCGAATCCAGATGCTGGATCACTTCCTGTTTGCAGGGGTGCGTGATGTTGAGGCCGCCGAAACCACGCGCTTCCGCATCGGCAATGAGGTCTGCCAACGGAACGCCCTTGTGATGATCGAGGTCAAGGAGGTCATAGGTGTAGGCAAGGCCGTTGGCGCGGCCTTCGGCGACATGCATCGCCGGTGTCAGCGAAGCCTGAATTCCCCTGCCAATCAAGCCAGCGCGAAAAGTCTGCATCCTCACCACACGCCGGCTGGAATGGTGTTGACCTCCGCCGGCAGCGCTCCTCCAAAACGCATTATTGACTTCAGCGATAATGTACGAACTAGTTCGTGTCAATCGAGCTTGGCATTGAAAGCTTGGGCAAACCCCAATATGACCTGTGTGCGAGCGGCGATCATTCGCCGAGGGAGGTTGTAAGATCGTGGGAATGGCAAGCGAACGAGAGACCCGGAGGAATGACCCGGAGCGCACGAAGGAGGACATTCTGCGCGTTGCGACGGAAGAGTTTTCCGCATTCGGGCTTTCCGGCGGACGGGTAGACGCGATCGCGGAGAAAACGCGCACGTCCAAGCGGATGATCTACTACTACTTCGGCAGCAAGGAAGGGCTCTACCTTGCCGTGCTGGAAAAGGCCTATCGCAAGATTCGCACGCTGGAAGCTGACCTTGAGCTCGCTGGCATGGAGCCGGTGGAGGCGCTGCGAACGCTCGTTGCCAATACCTTCGACCATGACGAGAGCAACCCGGAGTTTGTCCGCCTCGTCAGCATCGAGAATATCCACTACGCCGAACACATGAAGCGCTCAACCGCGATCGGCAACCTCAACATTTCCATCGTGCGCACCATCGCAGACATTCTCGAGCGCGGCCGCAGGGAAGGGGTGTTCCGCCGGGACGTGGACGCGATCGACCTGCACATGCTGATCAGCGCCTTCTGCTTCTTTCGGGTATCCAACCGCTACACGTTCGGAACGATCTTCCATCGCGATCTTTCGGAACCCGAAACTTACGGCCGCCACAAGCAGATGATCGCCGACGCCGTCATCGCCTATGTGACGAACGGTTAGCTCCTTGGGGGGCCGAGAATTCTGACCTGGTTGAGAGACTATGATCCGCACGCGCATAACGGAACTACTTGAGATCGAGCGCCCGATTGTCCAGGGCGGCATGCAGAACGTGGGCGTTGCGGAACTTGCTTCCGCCGTGTCCAACGCCGGTGGGCTCGGCATCCTGACGGCGCTGACCCAGCCTTCGCCCGAGGCGCTACGAGCCGAAATCGAGCGCTGCCGGTCGATGACAGACAAGCCGTTTGGCGTAAACCTCACCGTTTTCCCGACTATCAACTCGCCCGATTACCGCGCCTATGCTGAGGCGATTGTCGACAGCGGCATGAAGATCGTCGAGACTGCTGGCACATCGGCTGTTGCGGAAATCTGGGAGATCTTCAAGGCAGCGGGTATCCGGATCATCCACAAGTGCACGTCGGTGCGCCACGCTCTTTCGGCGGAGCGCAAGGGCGTCGACGCCATTTCGATCGATGGTTTTGAATGCGCGGGTCATCCGGGTGAGGACGACATTGGTGGCCTCGTGCTCATTCCGGCGGCTGCCAACAAGGTGAAGATCCCGATCATCGCCTCGGGTGGCATCGCCGATGGCCGTGGGCTCGTGGCGGCCCTTGCACTCGGCGCTCATGGCATCAACATGGGAACGCGTTTCTGCGCGACTGTCGAAGCGCCGATCCATGAGAATGTGAAGCGGGCCTACCTTGCTAACGACGAGCGCGGCACGCACCTCATCTTCCGGCAGTTCAGGAACACCGCTCGCGTCGGCAAGAGTGCTGTCTCCGACGAGGTCGCCATCCGCCTGAAGAGCCCGGACGTGCAATTCGGCGATGTGGCGGACCTTGTGAAGGGCGCCAAGGGACGCGAGTTGCTGAGGTCCGGCGATCTCAGCCAGGGCATCTTCTGGGCTAGCCAGGCACAGGGCCTGATCGATGATATCCCGACCGTGAGAGAACTTCTCGACCGCATCGAGAGCGAGGCGGTCGAGCTCATGCGTAACACCCTGCCTGGGCTAGTGGTCTAGGTTTTCAGGGTTGTCGTTTCCACGCCGCCCTTGAACCAGGCCTCGAACTTGCGGTGCTTGTAGCGCCACTTGCCGTCGTCATCGCGCACGCAATGGTCAGAGGCGAGTGCGATCAGGATCGGCGGCGCAGAAGGCAGCACCGGTTCGCCGTCATGGGCGTAGAGCAACAGGTACCAGGTGGTCTTTGCTTCGGTCGCGGAGATCACCTCTGCGCGGAAATTGGAGAACGTGTGCGCGGCGATGCGCGGGCCACGGCCGATGCGGTAGGCATAGAACTCACGGATCTTCTCGCGGCCGCGATAGGTCGCGCCGCTCGCCTCGAACACCCCATCCTCCGTGTAGAAATCGGCGGCGGTACGCCCCCAGTTCGTGTCCACGTCGTGCCAGAAGTCGGCCAGCTGAAGCTCCAGCTCGCGGGCAATGTTCAGGCGGTCGTCTTGATCTGTCTTGGTCAACAATTGCCACTCCTGGAATGGTTGGATGTGAGATCGTCTGTCACGTTCTTTCCTTGCGTCTTAGGGCAGCCCGCGCTGATGCGCCTGCGCCACGGAGAGGAATTTCTCACGGCGAAAAGCCCTTTGCGGTGTCTGAAGGAAGCGAGAATTCGGTTGCCGCGATATGGCGAACGCCGCCATTCGCCTGCACCGGATCGTCCGCGCGGTTCATGTAGTAGACGGCCAGAAGCCGGTTGGGCTCGAGCTCGAGAACGCGCGGATAGCCGAGGTCCCAGCTGCCGCCATCGTCGCGCAGGATGAACTCGTCGTCCCACGTGCGGCCTCCGTCGCTGCTCACGCGACCGCGGATACCATAGGGCTTCAGGCGATAGCCGTAGACGCAGACGATCCTGCCGTCGGCAAGCTCAAGAAGGTCCCCGGGCGCGCCCCAGTCATTGACGCGGGAGAGAAAATGAAAGGTGCGTCCGTGATCCTGGCTCTCAAAGATTTCCGTCCACAATGCCCCGGTCGGGTCGCGCTGGGAGCGCACACTGACCAGGATGCGGCCGTCGCGCAGACAGATGGGGCGCGGGTAGAAGTAGCGGTGCGCCCAGAAGCGCGGCGTGCCCGTGTGCGGCGCGTCCATCTCATCATCGAAGACAGGCGGCGTGATCCACGAGAGAAAATTCCAGTCCGCTCCGTCCCGGCTCCCGTAGAGCAGGGCCCGGCGACGCCAACCGTCGCTTGACGCCGCACTGAGTGCGGCAAGCCACATGCCGTCCTGCCGTCTGACGAAGGAGCCATGGCCGGAGAGCGAGGCAAAGTGGTTCATCGGGAGCTTGAAAGGCCTGCGCCAGGAGCGCCCGCCATCGGTCGAAATGCGCATCCACGGTTTGGCGTCTGCCACCAGCAGGGCAGGGGAGGAACCCATGGCGACGATCGTGTCGGCGCTATCCATGTCGAAGGGCTCTTCCGGATCGAGGGGAGCTTCTGCAGCGATAGCAGGCTCCGGCGTCTCGAAGATCGGGACCAGGTTTTCGCTATCCCACGTCGCGCCATTGTCACCCGAGCGGATCGCGCACATCTGCCGGCGTGACATGGTGATCTTGTCGTGGTTGACGTCGCCGCCGGAGACATAGGTGCAGTCCGCCTTCATGAAGGCGAGCACCAGATCGCCATTCACAACGCGCCACAGGCCGCCAAGGAAAGGATGGCTGCTGAAGGCTTCTTCGTTGCGGTAGACGACGCGGTGCACCGCATCCTTCACCTGGTCCTGCTTTCCCGTCATGGGCACCTCGCCATTCAAACTTCACCCGGTTCTAGGGTTGTGGCGGGCGGCTGCGTAGCTGGATCAGATGCAATTTCGCGACCCGAAATGGCGCGGGAAAATGGTCACGGCGGCACCCCTTCTGGTGCAATCACAGGAGCATGCGACGCATGGGGCGGACAGAGGCTTTCATGGAATTCGACTACATCATCGTCGGTGCCGGCACGGCTGGATCGGTGCTTGCCGCCCGTCTCACGGAAGATCCGAACACGAGCGTTCTGGTGCTGGAGGCAGGTAAGGCTGACCGCAGCATCCTCATTCATGTGCCGCTCGGTTTCGGTCGCATAAACCAGAAGCGCTATTTCGACTGGGGCTACAACTCCGAGCCTGAGCCAAATCTCGGTGGCCGTGTGGTCGCGCTGCCGCGCGGCAAGGTGCTGGGGGGCACATCCTCCATAAACGGCATGGTCTTCGTGCGCGGGCACCGCGAGGATTTCGACCGTTGGGCCCGTAATGGCGCGACCGGTTGGAGCTATGAGGACGTGCTTCCCTATTTCCGCAAGCTCGAAAACTGGGCAGGTGAGCGCGCGGAATGCCGGGGGGCGGATGGGCCACTAGACGTGCGCGAGAACGCCTATCAGGATCCGCTCAACGCTGCCTTCGCCGAGGCGCTGCCTGCCTACGGCCTGCCGCGCAATCCGGACTACAATCGCGGGGATATGAGAGGCTTCGCGCCGCTCCAGCAGACGTTGCGCGGCGGACGCCGTGCAAGTGCGGCTGTCGCCTATCTGAAACCCTCGCTCAAGCGTCCGAACCTGAAGCTCGAATCCGGCGCGCTGGTTGAAAGGCTGACGATCGAGGAAGGCCGGGCGACGGGACTGATCTACCGCAGGGGCGGAAATCTGCACACCGTCCGCGCGCGCCGCGAGGTGATCCTTGCCGGCGGAGCTTACAATTCTCCGCAGCTCCTGATGCTTAACGGCATCGGCCCGGCGGTTGAACTTGCGGCACACGGGATCGCGCCGCTGCTTGATCTGCCCGCTGTTGGCCGCAACCTGCAGGACCATCCGGTGGTGCTGCTCGAATATGACCGGCTGGACGAGGGCCCCTTCATGCGCGCCTCCCGCTGGGATCGGGCGATCCTCAATGGCCTTGCCGCCTATCTCGCGGGAAAGGGCTCGGCGACCAACGTGCCTTCAAGCGGGCTCGGCTTCGTGCATCTCGATCCGGAAAGCCCCGTGCCGGAAGTGCAGTATCTCTTCCGGCCGATCTCGCGGCTGGCGCGCCCGTGGTTCCCGCTGATTGCGGCCCAGGGCCCCAACCGCTTCGGCTGCAGCATCATTCTCCTGCATCCGCAAAGCCGTGGGTCGGTGACGCTCAAGTCGCCCGATCCGGCGGCTTCCGTGCGGATCGTGCCAAACTTTCTAGGCAGTGAGAACGACCGCCGCCTGCTGCGTGGCGCCATCCGTCTCGGCCGCAGGATCCTGGCGGACAAGGCCTTCGAAAAATCACGCGGTGCGGAGATCCTGCCGGGTGACAGCGCCGTTACAGACGAGGCGCTTGACCGCTACCTGGAGCAATATGTCAGCACCGCGCATCATCCCGTCGGCACGTGCAGGATGGGCAGTGACGCAGATTCGGTGGTCGATGCCAGCTTGCGTGTGCGCGGTGTCGATCGGCTACGCGTCGTTGATGCGTCCGTCATGCCGGACCTTACCAGCGGCAACACGAATGCGCCGACGCTGATGATCGCGGAAAAGGCTGCGGACATGATCCGGTCCGGGAAATAACTTTTGCAGCCGCTTGAAATGAAAAGCTTTTAGGGCGGCGCTGACCGCCCTTTTCTACAGTCCCATGATAACTGACTTGTGCTCGGTGAAGAGCTCGATCCCCTCACGCCCACTTTCGCGTCCCCAGCCGGATTGCTTGTAGCCGCCGAACGGCATCACGTTGAAATGCGAACCGCCGTTCACCCGGACAAAGCCTGCCTTGAGCCTGCTCGCGGTGGTGTGGGCGAAGCGGAGGTTCGTCGTCCACACATAGGCGCCAAGCCCGTAGGTGCTGTTGTTGGCGTCGGCGATAACGGCGTCGAGCTCGTCTTCCTGAAAACTGCGCGCGCAGAGTACCGGTCCGAAGATCTCCTCGCGCCAGACAGCCATGTCGGGCGAAGTCCCCGTCAGCACGGTCGGTTCAACGAAATAGCCTTCGCTGTCGATCTGCCGACCGCCTGTCTGCACACGGGCACCGGCGGATGAGGCGCCGTCGATATAGCCCATGACGCGCTGCAGCTGCCTTTGCGAGATGATGGGGCCGAGGTCCGTTCTCGCGTCGAGGCCAGAGCCAACCACCAGCTTCTCCGCAATCGCGCAGACACCGGCCAGCACCTGGTCATAGACGCGGTGGTCGACATAGAGCCGGGTTCCGGCCCCGCAGTTCTGGCCTGTATTGCCGAAGACAAACTGGGCGATGCCTGTGATCGCCTGCTTCAGGTCCGCATCGGCAAAGACGATGACCGGCGACTTACCGCCGAGCTCCAGCGAAACGCGCTTGAGGTTGCCGGTCGAGGCCTGCACGATCGCCTTGCCGACAACGGTCGACCCGGTGAAGGAGAGCTTGTCGACATCCGGGTGATTGGCAAGAGCGGCGCCTGCCTCCGCACCATAACCGGTGACGATGTTGACGACACCGGCAGGAACGCCCGCTTCCAGCAGCAGTTCGCCAAGCCGAAGGGCGGTGAGCGGCGTCTGTTCCGCAGGCTTCAGCACCATCGTGCAGCCTGCGGCGAGTGCCGGCGCCACCTTGTTCACCGCCATCGAGATCGGGAAGTTCCACGGCACGATGAGGCCGGCCACGCCCACCGGCTCGCGCACGGAATAACCGTGCCAGCCCGCCGGCAGAACCGCGTCGAAGCTCTTGCCTTCAAGCTTGGTGATCCAGCCCGCGCAATAGCGGAATTTCTCTGCACAGCGCAGGACGTCGTCCTTGGCGGCCTTCAACGGCTTGCCGTTGTCGAGCGTCTCGATCACGGCAAGCTCGTCGGCATTGGTTTCAAGAAGGACGGCCACCCGGTCCATGATTGCAGCCCGCTTCGTGGGCGCAATGCTCATCCAGCGGTTCTCGTCGAAAGCGGTGCGGGCAGCAGCGACCGCGCGGTCGATGTCCTCGGAACTTCCTTCCGCCACTTCCGCGATCGTCCGGCCGGTGGCGGGGTCATGCGTGGGGAAGGTCTTCCCCGACGTTGCCCCGACCCACTCGCCTCCGATCAGGAGGCGGTGCCGGCGCGTGAGGAATTCATCCGCGATCTTCCTGGCGCTTTGCAGTTGGTTATCCACGAAGTCTGCTCCAACTCTTGATCCGCGCGACGGATCAGTCCGAATAGTCGCTGAAAGCGGCTGCCGCCGCAGAGCGCATGAAGCCGTGGTCGCTGGAAACCAGCATGGCGGTCGCGCCCAGCTCCTTCGAGAAGGCTAGGTCTGCCTTGCTGGTCGGCAGCATGAGGAGCGGCACGTTGGCCTCCCGCGCAGCGTCGGCGATCCGGCGGCTGATCTTCTCGACCTGTTCTTTCGCATTCGGATCATCGCCGAAGGATGCGGTGAGGTCCCCTCGGCCAATGAAGAGCGCATCGATGCCTTCGACACGTGCGATGTTGCCTGCGAGCTCCACCGCGTCCTGATCCTCGATCATCGCGATGCAGGTGACCTGTTCATCCTGGCGGGCCATATGTTGAGATGCGCCCAGCGCACCCCAGCCCGAGGCACGGCTGAAGCCAGCAAAACCCCGGCTGCCGTTGCGATAGCGGCAGGCACGCGCAATCGCTTCGGCTTTTTCGACCGAGGTCACATGCGGAACCATGACGCCCATCGCGCCACTGTCGAGCGCAGAAAGAATGGTCGCATCCGTGAACTCGTTCACGCGGACGATTGGTGCGATGTTCACCGCACGGGCGGCAAGAATCATCAGGTCGGTGATGCCACGGTCGAGGGCTGCATGCTCCTGGTCGATGACGACGAAGTCATAGCCGATGGTGCCGAGTATCTCGATCACCTGCGTCGTCGGGAATTTCAGGAACGTGCCGAGCATCCGCTCACGGGCGTTGAGACGCTCCTTGAACGATGCAAAGCTCGGGCGGACTTCGTTGGTCATGGGCTGCCTCGCTGGGCCTGAACTGCGGGAAAAAACAAAGGTTCAACCCTGTTTATCGGAACAGGCGTGAGGCCGCTAAGTGCTTCGGCGCGCTATTTCTCAGAACGAAACGGGGCAAGGGCGGGGCTATTTCTTAGCGCGAAACGGTCGGCCAAAGCGTTTGCGGCAGCGGGGGCTGTGCGCCCAGATAGGCTCATTCAAGAGGGGCACAGGAGCCATCATTGCCGAATCCGACCATCATCACCTGCGCGGTGACAGGCAACATCACGACGCCCGAGCAGACGCCGTATCTGCCGATCACGCCGGAGGAGATAACCAACGCCTGCCTTGAAGCGGTGCGTGCCGGAGCGGCGATCGTGCATATCCACGTCCGTCATTCGGATGGCCGTCCGAGCATGGAGCTCAAGCACTATCGTGAGGTGGTTGAGCGCCTGCGTGCCGCCGACGAAGATGTCATCATCAACCTCACCACCGGTCCCGGCCAGCGCTTCATACCCAGCGAGGATGAGCCGAGCGTGGCCGCCCCCGGCACGACGCTCATGCGACCGGAACTTCGGGTCGAGCATATCCGCGAGTTGCGACCGGAGATCTGCAGCCTCGACTTCAACACCATGTATTCGGGCTCGTCGGTCGTCATTAACACGCCGCGCAACCTTGCCATCATGGCCGAGATCATCCGCGATTCCGGCGTGCTGCCGGAGCTGGAGGTTTTTGACTCAGGCGACATCCAGCTCGCCAACCATTTCATCCAGGACGGGCGGATCGACATGCCGGCCCTGTTCCAGATCGTGCTTGGCGTGCGCTATGGCGCGATCGCGACGCCCGAGACCCTGCTCTACATGAAATCGCTGCTGCCGGCCGAGGCCAACTGGGCGGCCTTCGGCGTCGGGCGCTTCAACTTTCCCATGCTGGCGCAGGCATGGCTGCTCGGCGGCCACGTTCGCGTCGGACTTGAGGACAACATCTACCTGGAGAAGGGCGTGCTCGCCCAGAGCAACGCCGTCCTGGTCGAAAAGGCCGTACGCATTGTCCGCGAACTCGGCGGCAAGATCGCCACGGCCGGCGAGGCCAGGGAAATCTTGGGTCTGAAGAAGCAGCCGCCTCGGGCGGGCTGAAAGTATCAATCAGGAGGAATAGCTCACATGTATGACAAGAGCGACCCGCGCTCCAGCCTTCAGGGACAGCCGAAGGAAGCGCCGACCTGGGTTCACAAGTCATTTTTCCCTGCCCAGCTCGGGCTCTTCTACAAGGACGAGCCGCAGATCTCGGATGCTTCCGGCAAGACCTGGATCACCCGCGGGGCGAATTTCGTCGTCGTCTATACGGAAGGCGAGAGCGGCGGCACCTTCGCCCGTGACGCCCAGATCGATGAATATGCCATCATCATTCCGGATGCGGAGACGTCGCTGGAGATCACCACAGAAGAGGGCAGCACGGTCGTGCCCGGCTATTCGGTGGCCTTCGTGCCGCCCGGTAAGAGCTCGATCCGCATGCTGACGCCCGGCCGCATGATCCGCTTCTTCACGCCGAAGTCCGAGGATCTCGCAAGCAAGGCTTCCAACGCTGCCGAATATAGCGGGCCGCACCCAAATGTGCCGCCCTTTGAGCCATGGCCGGAGCCGGAAGGCGGACTGAAGCTCAAGTGGTACACGCTCGACGTGCCGCAGGAGCCGGGCCGCTTCGGGCGCATCTATCGCTGCACGACCTTCATGATCAACTATCTCGACGAACGTGTGGGACCGCGCGAGCGCGACAAGCTCTCGCCGCACCACCATGACGACTTCGAGCAATGTTCGCTGGCCTTGAGCGGCACCTTCACGCACCACCTGCGCTGGCCGTGGACGACGAACATGGACATGTGGCGTGAGGACGAGCACATCTTCTGCGAGTCCCCGTCCGTCTGCATCATCCCGCCGCCGGCGATCCATACGACAAGGGCGGAAGGCGAGGGCGTCAATCAGCTGGTCGACATTTTCTCGCCGCCGCGTCTGGACTTTTCCCAGAAACAGGGATGGATTCTCAACGCAGACGACTATCCCATGCCATCAAAGTAAGGATTCTTTCATGGACATGACCACGCTCGGCAGAACCGGCCTCAACGTCAGCGTCGCGGTGCTCGGCGCAGGGGGTAACAGCCGGCTCGGCATGAAGAATGGCGCCAGCCAGTCTCAGGCCGCCGAGCTGGTGCGCATGGCGATCGATCATGGCATCAACATGATCGATACGGCCTCCGTCTACGGCACTGAAGGTGCCGTGGGCGAAGGCGTCGAAGGCCGGCGCGACCAGGTGGTGATTTCCACCAAGGCGCGCTGCACCAGGGAGGGGGCTCCCTTTGACAGTCTCGAATTCGCGAGCGCGGAAGAATTGCGCAGGAGCGTCGAGCAGAGCCTGAAAAACCTCAGGACTGACTATGTCGACATCCTTCACATGCACGGGGTGCGGCCGAACCAGTATGACCATTGCCTGAATGAGCTGGTGCCTGAGCTGCAGCGGCTACAGCAGCAGGGCAAGATCCGCTATCTCGGCATCACCGAAGGTTTTGGCGTCGACCTCGAACACGAGACGATGAAGCGCGCCATCGCCGATGGCGTGTGGGACGTGCTGATGCTGGGCTTCAACTTCGTCAATCAGTCGAACGCCCGTGAGGTGCTGCCGGCCGCGCAGGAAAAGAACCTAGGCGTGATGGCGATGTATGCCGTGCGCGGCGCGCTTGCGCGAAAGGAAACACTGAACAACCTGGTGCAAGAACTCATTGAAAAGGGCGAGATCCCGGCTGAGGTTGCCGCCGAAGTGGGGGACCTGTCCTCACTGCTCATCCGTGGCGGCGTTGCGGGAAGCCTGACGGAAGCCGCCTATCGCTTCTGCCGCCATACGCCCGGCATCAGCGTGGTGATGACGGGCACCGGCAAGTTCCAGCATCTGGAACAGAACATCGCCGCCATCAAGGGCAGCCCGCTCCCGCCCGACGTGATCGAGAAACTGCAGACGATGTTCGGGAACGTGATTACGGCGACGGGTGATCTGTAGAGCCTTTCGCTATCCGTACGCTCTGGAACCCTCGTGCTTCGACAAGCTCTGCATGAGGGGCTTGGCGCGGAACCTCATCTCCCCGCCACTGCCTTTCCGACCTTGGATGTCCGCTTCAACACTGCCTCTTCATTGATATCCGTTCCCCAGCCGGGGCGGTTGGGTACGATCATGCAGCCGTTCTCGAACTCGGGCGCGTGGGTATAGAACTCGTGGCGCCAGGCGGCGCTGTCGATGTCCGTTTCCATTACCCGCAGGTTGGGCACGACGGCAGCGAGATTAGCGCTGATGAAATCCGAAAGATAACCGTAGTAGTTGTGTGGCGCGACGTTGAGCTCATAGACGTCAGCGAAGTTAGCGATGCGGACGGACTCCGAGAACCCGTTCCAGATCGGGTCGATGATGGCGACGTCTACGGCCTTCCTGTCGAGAAAGGGCTTGTACTCGCGCCGTCCGTAGAGGTGCTCCAGCGAAGCGATCGGAACCCGTGTCGACTCGCGGATGAAGGCAAGTGCTTCGGGATCGTGGTTGTCGATCTCCAGCCAGAAGAGCCCGATCGGCTCCAGCGCATAGGCGAGCTGGCGGAATCCTTCCGGCTTGAAGAAGAGGTTGCAGTCGAGCGCCACGCCCACGTCGGGCCCCGCGCCGTCCTTCAGCGCCTGCATGACCTGAACGATGCTGCGCACGTGGCGCGGCTCGAGGTTAAGGGCGGGGAAGCCGCTGCTTTCGCCGGTCGTCGGCCGGTAGTTGGTAAACCCGCCGTCCGTTGGCAGCAGCGCCGTGGTCTTGACCGCGACGAAGCCTCGGGCAGCGGCTTCTTCGGCGAGCCTCGAAAGATCATCGAGCGTCTTCGGTGCTTCCTCGCCCACGAACTGCGGATAGCGCACCCGGTAGCTCGCAAAATGCGACCAGTAGCAGGGGATGCGGTCGCGAATGGCGCCGCCAAAGAGCGCATGGACCGGCAGATCCATCGACTTCGCCTTGATGTCGAGCAGGGCATTGTTGATCGCTCCGATCGCCTGCTGGTTGATGCCGCCCGGCGCCTGCAGCGTCTTGCTCTGGAGCCTGATCAGGATAATCTCGACCTGCGTCGGGTCAGAGCCGACGAGCGCTTCCATATGGGCGGCGACAAGCGCATTGAGCCCGATGTTGCCGGCACCCTCATAGTACTCGGTCCAGCCGACCAGGCCCTCGTCAGTCTCCACCTTGAGGAACGAGACCGTCCGCCAGCCAAAATCCGCGTGCAGCTGTTTGAAACCGGTGATCTTCACGGCAATATTCCTCGCGCTGTAAGCCCCTCAGCCACACTGGTAGCACCGCCGGCAGGGCGCCTTCTTGTGTGACGCGGGTGCGTTTCAGCATCCGAAATGAGCATGCTCGACGGTGAATTGCCGCCCCCAATGTTTTCGCCCAATGAAACAGATGAGACGCGGCATTGCCCCCAAAGCTCTCCAGCGCGCATCCTCGGGGCGCGTCAAGACTTTGCAAAGGTTGATGCTGTGGACGGTGGAGGACCGTCCGGACGGGTGTCTTGGGAAGAGAGACTGTCGCGACCTGGCGGGTTTGCACAAGCACCGCACGGAGGCCGCGCGGGAGGATCGTCATGGATATGAATTCGTATGGAACGGACACTGTTGCCGACGAAGATGCGTACGCGGGCGAAACCAACCAGACCAGCCATCGCTATTCGCCCGGTCAGGATGAAGGAGGGAGCTGTAGAGCCAATTCGCGCCGCGGCATGACAGACTCCATCAAGGCTTCCTATCCGCCGGTGGAATCGGTGCGCCGGGCGCTGGAAATCCTGCGAACCCTGAACCGCCTGCGCATCGGCACTGTCGGCGACCTCCATGCAGTCACCGGACTGCCGAAACCGACGATCGTGCGCATGCTCGATACGCTGATCGCCGATGGCTACGTGGCGCGCGACAACATGTGCGGCGGCTATCGGGTCACCCATCGCGTGAAGGATCTTCACGCGGGCTATGAAGGCATTGCCGAGGTGATCGAGGCCTCGCGTCCCTTCGCCATCGAACTGACCAACAGCATCAAGTGGCCGGTGGGCATCGGCATGCTCGACGGCGATGCCATCGCCGTGCATTTCTGGACGGGCACGATCAGCCCCTGGGTGCACGCCAACACGTTGCTGCACAACCGGCCGAACCTGATCACCTCCGCCATGGGGCGGGCCTACATGGCGTTTTGCCCCGAGGAAGAGCGCGAGCTTCTGTTCCAGCGCATCCGCGAGAAGAACAGTGCCTTTGGTTCCGACCAGGAAGCGCAGCACCGTGCACTGCTCGCCAATGTTCGCAAGAAGGGCTACGCGTTGCGCTCGCCGCGTACGGAGCCGAAGCGCAACATTACCGTGGCCGTGCCTATCCGCCATGGCGACATGGTGCTCGCCTCGATGACTGTAAGCTTTTTCATCACCGCCGTCGCGCCGGCCGATGTCGACGAGCGCGTGATCCAACCGCTCAAGGAAACCGTGGCGAAGATCGAGTCCGTCATCCGCTTCATGCGCGACGGTGGATCGGGAATGCTTCCGACGAGCCGCGATGTCTCACGCATGGCGCTCGCCGTCTGAGACAAGGCTGCTGAACATGGGTGGCGGGCTTGCGCTTGCCCCATTCCTTGTGGTGAGCTTGCCACGGGGAGGTGGGGGCCTGCGCATGCGGAGCCGCGTGCTTCGATAAGCTCAGGGCCGCCAGGAGATGCGACATCAATTTCAAGGGGGAGAGACCTGGATGACATCAGTCGACCGTTGCTACAACATTGAAGACCTTCGGCTGGAGGCAAAGCGCCGGCTCCCCAAATGGATCTTCGAATTTGTCGACCGGGGAGCGGAGGATGAGGTGGGGCTTGCCCACAACATCGAGGCCTTCCGCCGCATCAAGCTTCGGCAAAAGGCACTGGTGGATGTCTCGGGCCGCGATCTCGGCGCGGATCTCCTGGGAAGCCGGGCGACGCTGCCAATGGCCATTGCGCCGACCGGTGCGGCCGGTCTCTGCTGGTACGAAGGCGAGCTGGAGCTGGCGAAGGCTGCAGCAAAGTTCGGCATTCCGTTCACACTGGCCATCAGCTCCACCACGGGGCTGGAAAAGATCGCTGATGAAGCGGGCGGGCGACTCTGGTTCCAGATCTACGTCTGGGAAGATCGCCAGCTCACCTATGATCTCGTCGAACGTGCCGCTCAGGCTGGCTACGAGGCGCTGGTGGTCACGGTGGACGTGAACCTTGGCGTCAACCGCGAGTTCAACCTGCGCAACGGCTACGGCAACCCCTTCAAGCCGAGCTATCCGACCGTGCGTGACATCCTGCTGAAGCCGGGCTGGTTCATGAACGTTCTCATGCGCTACTACACAAGCTCCGGCATGCCGCGGCAGGCCAACATGCCGCCGATCGCGCGAAATGTGCATGGCGCAGTGCTGCGCGGCACGGACAGCAAGATCACCTGGGATGATATCGCGAAACTGCGCGACCGCTGGAAGGGCAAGCTCATCGTCAAGGGCCTCATGCGGCCGGACGATGCACGCCGCGCCGCCTCCGTCGGCGCGGACGCGGTGGTGATCTCGAACCACGGCGCGCGCAATGTCGACATGGCTCCGGCTCCGATCGACGTTCTGCCCTCCGTCGTCAGCGAAGTCGGCGGCAAGGTCGCCGTCGTCCTCGATAGCGGCATCCGCCGTGGCAGTGACATAATCAAGGCTTACGCGCTGGGCGCGGATGCCGTGCTGGTCGGCCGTGCCGCGCTGTTTGGCTGTGCCGCCGGCGGACAGGCTGGTGCGGAACGGGCGCTCAACCTCCTGAAGCGCGAATATGAGCTTACGCTCGCGCATCTGGGCTGCCGCAACCACCAGGAACTTTCACCTGATGTGCTGGCAAACGACCTGCCGTTCATGGGCCAGTCGATCGACACGCTGCCCCGCCGCCGCAACTCGCCCGTGCAGGAAGTGCTCACTGCCTGAAGCAGAACTTCAACTAAAATATAAACCCCGGCCATCCTGCGATGACCGGGTTTTTTTGTATCCAATGAACTGGTTAGCCTCTTTGGCTAATCCTCGGAATCCGCGAAAGCGACTTCTCGCGTCTTGCGCACGGAAGGCATCGCCACCAACAGGATCACCAGTGCGGCGACCGCCAGAATACCCGCGCTGATCGGGTGCGTGATGAAGGTGTCGAGGTTGCCGCTGGAGAAGGAGAGGGCGCGGCGGAAGTGCGTCTCCAGCAATCCGCTCAGCACGAAGCCGATCAGGAAGGGCGCGACCTCGCAGTCGAACCGGCGGAAGAGGTAGCCTGCCAAGCCGAAGAACAGCAGCGTATAGAGGTCGAAGCCGCTGTTGTTGACGGTGTAGACGCCAAGTGTGGAGAACACCACAATGGCGGGCAGCATGATGCTGTAGGGGATCTTCAGGAGGCTCACCCAGAGGCCCACAAGCGGCAGGTTGAGGATCACCAGCATGGCATTGCCGATCCACATGGAGGCGATGAGGCCCCAGAAGAGCTCCGGCTGCTGGTAGACGACATTGGGTCCGGGCGTGATCCCCTGGATCATCAGCGCGCCGGCCATCAGCGCCATCAGCGCGTTTGGCGGGATGCCGAGCGTCAGCATCGGGATGAACGAGGTCTGTGCTCCCGCATTGTTGGCCGATTCCGGTGCTGCCACACCCTCGATCGCGCCATGGCCGAATTGCTCCGGATGGCGCGACAGTTTTTTCTCCAGCGCATAGGAGGAGAAGGCGGAGAGGATCGAGCCGCCGCCCGGCAGCACGCCCATGACGGCACCCAGCACGGAGCCGCGCATGATCGGTCCTGCCGATTTCTTCAGGTCCACGCGGCTGGGCATGAGGCTGGTGATCTTGGCGGTGGTGATCGCGCCGGTGCTTGCGTTCTGCTCGAGGTTTCGCAGGATCTCCGAAAGTCCGAAGATGCCCAACGCCACGGCGACGGTCTCGACGCCATCCGAAAGCTCGATCATGCCGAAGGTGAAGCGGAACATGCCCGTTTCAGGATCGGTGCCGACCAGGCCGAAGAGCATGCCGGTGAGGATCATCGCCATGCCGCGCACCATCGAGCCATGCGCGAGCGTGGTGGAAATGACGATGCCGAGCAGGATCAGCGAGAAATATTCGGCCGATCCGAAGCTTAGTGCGATGTCGGAGAGCGGCATTGCGGCGAGCGCGATGACGAAGGTGGCAAAGGTTCCGGCGATGAATGAGCCGATCGCTGCGATGGCCAGGGCGGTGCCGGCCTTGCCCTTGCGGGCGAGCTGGTAGCCGTCAATGGCCGTCACCGAGGACGACACCTCGCCCGGCAGGTTCATCAGGATCGCCGTGGTCGAGCCGCCATATTGCGAACCGTAGTAGATGCCCGCCAGCATGATGAGCGAGGCCGTCGGCGACAGGTAATAGGTGATGGGGAGCAGCATGGCGATCGTGGCTGTCGGCCCGAGGCCAGGCAGGACACCGATGAAGGTCCCGAGCAGCACGCCGGCAAAGCAGTAGAACAGGTTTTCCGGTGTAAGCGCGGTGCTGAAACCGAGGATCAGATTGTGCAGGATATCCATAAATCGGTGCTCCTCAGGTAAGCCGCAGCCACGGGCCGATGACCGGATAGGGCAGGCCGAGCGCATAGATGAAGACGCCGATGCAGAAGGCGGTCAGCGCTACCGTGACAATGACCGCCGTCTTCCAGTTGGAATCGCTGGGCGCGATGGCGGCAAGGAATGTCGAGGCAAGAAGCGCCGGCAGGACACCGAGCCGCTCGATGAAGAGGGCGAAAACCAGCACCGAAAGGACGATCAGCGTGAGGCCCCGCCAGGAGATTGGGGTCAGTCCCTCGGGTGCGGTCCGCATCGCCTTGATGATGAGGCCAACGCCAAAGCCGGTGACGATGAGGCTGATGCCCAGCGGGAACGACCCGGGGCCGATGGCTCCATCGGTGGTGAGTGGCAGGTGCCGCCAGGTGTTCCAGGTGAAGGCGAGGCCGATCACCAGGAACATCACGCCCGACCCCATGTCCTTGATATTGGTATTCATCACTCTCCTCATCTTGGCAGAAGGGGAGAGCGGCAGCGTTCCAGTCGTCTGCCGCTCCCAACGCTATACATTCGTGCATTCCCGCCCAAGCGGGTTTCAGCTGACCGGAACTAACCGCCCTGCTTGGGCTGGAAGCCGGTGAGCTTCACGAATTCCTGCACGATCTCGGCTTCGTCCTTGATCGCCTTCACGAAATCGGCGGGGCTGCCCTTGACCGGCACAGCACCGGCATTGGTGAGCACGGTCACCATGGCCGGATCATCAAGCGCTTTGTTGATCGCGGCGTTCATCTGGTCGGTGATGTCCTGCGGCATACCCTTGGGTCCGAAGACGCCCCACCAGACCTGCGACCCTTCCATGCCTTCCACACCCTGCTCGGCCATTGTCGGGGCAGGGGGCGAGCCCGGTGCATAGCTGTCGTTGGTATAGGCCAGCACCTTCAGCTTGCCCGCCTGGATCTGGCCCAGCACGCCGGCAATGGTGGAGAACAGAACCTGCAGACGTCCGGCCACCAGGTCCGTCTGGCCTTCCGCAGCGCTCTGGTAGTTGATGCTCTTCAGCTTCACGCCGGTCAGTGTCTTGAACTTCTCGGCCATCTGGTGCTGGGTCGCGCCGACACCAACGTAGCCGACAAACGTATCCTCCGAACGGTTGTTGGCATACTCGATGAACTCCTTGACCGAGTTGACCGGCAGGTCCGCCGGCACCACCATTGCGCCCGGCGAGGTGGCGAGAATGGCAATCGGCGTCAGGTCTGTCAGCGGGTCCAGTTGCACGCCCATGATCGGTCCGAAGGCGACGACGCTGTTCGGCAACTCAAGGAAGCGATAGCCGTCAGGCGTGGCCTGGGACACGGCAAGACTTCCGGTAAAACCGCCAGCGCCCGGCTTGTTCTCCACCACGAATGGCTGGCCAAGGTCGCGGCTCAGCACCTCGGAGAGCTGCCGGGTGAAGATGTCGTTGCTGGCGCCGGGACCGAAGGGCACCACCATGGTGACGGGACGGCTTGGCCAGTCGGCCGCGTGACCCAGGGAAACCGGAAGAAGCGTTGCTGCGGAAGCGAGCGCTGTAGCCGCCAGAAATACCCGGCGTGACATCTTATGATCGAATTTCATCATGTGTTCCTCCACCATCAGATGGCGGAACGATAATACCGCTCAGCCCCGCCCAAAGGCTGGAGGTAGGTGAATTTCACTGATCGAAATTGTCGCCAGACCAGCTCTCCAACGTCCTTTGGCAAGCGACGAAAAAGGGGCGTTTCGGCCCGTGAAATCGGCCAAGGAAAACGCCTGTGCCGTGCAGAGGGCGGCTAATATTTGCGAAGCTTTGCAATTCACCCGCACTCGGCAAAGCGCCTTTGGGAGGAGGCACCGATGCTCAATCTGAAGAGACTTGCTTTCCTGAATATTGCCACTGCTGCCGGCCTGTTCGCAGGGCACGGCTTCGCACAGGACAAGACGCTGGTGGTGGTGCTGCCGGAAGCGCCCGTTACCATGGAAGCCTGCATGGGCAACAACACGGTCAACGGGCGCGTCATTCGCATCAATATCTATGAGCCGCTGACGGTGGTCAGCGATACGACGGGCCAGGTCGAGCCGCGGCTTGCTACCTCATGGGAGCGGCTGGACGATCTCACCTGGCGCTTCCACCTGCGCGAAGGCGTGAAGTTCCACGATGACGCCCCGTTCAACGCGGAGGCTGTCGTCACGGAGATGAAGCGCACGTTGAACCGCGATCGCAACTGCCATACCGAGCAGCAATATTTCCGCGGCTTCAACATGACGCCCACAGTGGTGGATGACCTGACGCTGGACATCAAGACCGATGTGCCGGTGCCGATCCTGCCCACGTTTCTCAGCACGCTGTTGATCTCGTCGCCCAATTCGCCGCTCGAAGAATTCACGCTGAAGCCGATCGGAACCGGACCCTACAAGTATGACGGCGAGAATCCCGGCACGGAAATCCGCACGGTCAAGAATCCGGACTGGTGGGGCGAACACTCCAACGTCGACGCGGTCAAATACATCTGGCGCGGTGAATCCGTTGTCCGGGCATCGATGATCAGTGTTGGTGAAGCCGACCTTACGCCTGAGCTTGCCGTTCAGGACGCGACCGACCCGGCACTGGACAAGCCCTATGTGGATGCCGAAACGCTGTGGCTGCGCATCGACACCGAAGTTCCGCCGCTCAACGATATTCGCGTTCGGCAGGCTCTGAACTACGCCGTCAACCGCGAGGCGATGCTCGGTACCCTTGTCTCGAAGGATGCAGTGCCCAGCACGCAGATCACGGTGAAGGGCGTTCTCGGACACTCCGAGGATATTGACGACGAGGTTTATCCTTACGATCCGGAAAAAGCGAAAAGCCTGCTTGCCGAAGCAAAGGCTGAT
>Ga0182739_1001012_pt1 | contig 31299 bp, 25 predicted proteins | sample eDN5th30CBELigBY_FD_128873 | JGI IMG/M metagenome (GOLD analysis project Ga0182739, IMG submission 128873) | Enriched backyard soil microbial communities from Emeryville, California, USA - eDNA 5th pass 30_C BE-Lig BY (version 2) (version 2) | ecosystem: Environmental > Terrestrial > Soil >... | reverse complement strand
TTTCCCCAGCTACGAGAGCGCGCATCACTACGAGGTGGCCAAGTTCTATTCGCTGACCGAGCACACCATGACGCCCGAGATCCTGATCTTCTCCAAGCGCCAGTGGGACAAGCTGCCGCCCGATGACCAGAAGATCCTGCGCGAGGCCGCGCGTGAATCGGTGCCGTTCATGCGCAAGCTGTGGGACGAGCGCGAGCAGAAGTCGCGCGCCGTGGTCGAGAAGGCCGGCTCGCAGATCTCGGCGGTCGACAAGCCCTCGTTCCAAGGCGCGATGAAGCCCGTGTACGACCGCTTCGTCACCACCCCTGAAATGAAAGACCTGGTCGCCAAGATCCAGGCCGTGCAGTGAGGACATCATGTTGGCCACACCCACGAATGAACCAGATGTCGCCGCGGGGGGCCGGGCGCAAGCCCTGGCTGCCCCGCTGGATGCCTACTCGCGCGGCTGCGCCCGGCTGGCGCGGGCCTGCATGTGGACCAGCGTGTTCGGGCTGGTCTGCCTGATCATCGCCGTCACGCTGCAGATCGTCGGGCGGCACGTCCTGAACAACACGCCGACCTGGGCGGAAAGCCTGGCCCTCCTGCTGGTGCTGTACGTCACCATGCTGGGCGCCGCGGTCGGCGTGCGCGACGCCGGCCACATCGGCTTCGAGTCCCTGCTCGACGCCCTGCCGGCCGGCGGGCAGCGGCGGCTGCGCATCTTCATCCATCTGCTCGTGCTGCTGTTCGGCGTGCTGATGGCCTGGAATTGCGCCGTGCTGGCCGAATCCGTCGCGGCCTACAAGATTCCCAACCTGGGGATCTCCAACGCGTGGAAGTACATTCCTGCAACCCTGTCGGGCACCTTGATCGCGCTCTTTTCCATTGAGCACATCATCGCGATCCTGCGCAACCAGAAGGTGGTACCGGCATGGCGCTGACACTGCTTTCCTTTACCTTCATGGGGTTCCTGGTGATCGGCGTGCCGGTGGCCTTCGCCATCGGGCTGTCGTCCCTCACGGCCATCATGTATGAGGACCTGCCGCTGGCGGTGGCCTTCCAGCAGATGACCTCGGGCATGAACGCCTTCTCGTTCCTGGCCATCCCCTTCTTCATCTTCACGGGCGAGCTGATGCTGTACGGCGGCATCGCGGACCGCATCGTCGCGTTCGCCAAATCGCTGGTGGGCCATGTGCGCGGCGGCCTGGGCATGTCCAACGTGGTCGCCTGCACGCTGTTCGGCGGCGTGTCGGGGTCGCCCGTGGCGGACGTGTCGGCGATGGGCTCGGTGATGATCCCGATGATGAAGCGCGAGGGCTATCACGCCGACTACGCGGTGAACGTCACCACGCATGCGGCGCTGGTGGGCGCGCTGATGCCGACCAGCCACAACATCATCATCTACACGCTGGCCGCGGGCGGCAAGGTGTCCATCGCGGCGCTGATCGCGGCGGGCGTGGTGCCTGCCCTGATCCTGACCGCCTGCAACCTGGCGGCGGCGTACTTCGTGGCGCGCAAGCGGGGGTATCCGGCCGGCACCTTCCCGGGCTGGCACATCGTGTTCCGCTCGCTGGTGGCCGCGGCGCCGGGGCTGTTCGTGGTGGTGCTGATCATCGCGGGCATCCTGAGCGGCGTCTTCACCGCGACGGAATCCGCGGCGGTGGCGGTGCTGTATGCGCTGGCGCTGACGATTTTCGTCTACCGCTCGCTGACCTGGGACCAGTTCGTGCGCGCGGCCAGCAAGGCGGTCAAGACCACGGGCGTGGTGCTGCTGCTGATCGGCATTTCCGCCACGTTCGGCTACCTGATCAGCTTCTATGGCGTGGCCGAAAAGACCGGTCAGCTCATGGCGTCCATCTCGACGGAACCCTGGGCGATCTTCCTGATGGTCAACATCATCCTGTTCGTGCTGGGCACGTTCCTGGACATGGCCGCCACCATCCTGATCTGCACGCCGATCTTCCTGCCGATCTGCATGCAGTACGGCATGGGGCCGGTGCAGTTCGGCATGGTCCTGCTGCTGAACTGCGCGCTGGGGCTGAATACGCCGCCGGTGGGCACCACGCAGTTCGTGGGATGCGCCATCGGCGGGGTCTCCGTGGGCACGGTCATGCGCACCATCTGGCCGTTCTACGGCGCGCTGCTGGCGGCGCTGGCGCTGGTGACCTACGTGCCGGCGTTTTCGCTGTGGTTGCCGGGCGTGCTGCTCAACTGACGCCCGGTGCGCGGGGCGGGCCGCCGGCGGTCCGCCCCGCGATCAACGGATAGAAAAAGACCGCCGCCAGCAGCCACATCAGCGTGGCGGACCAGATCGTCTGGCTGAGGAAATGCGCGCCCTGCAGGATGCGCACGGCCGAAAAGCCCACACCGCCCGCCACGCCGACCGCCAGGCCGGCCCAGCGCCACGCGGGCCGGCCCAGCGCCCAGCCCGCGAAATACAGGCTGAGCAGCGCGTACCCCGCGCCGGCATGGCCGCTGGGCAGGGCGCCCCCCGCGCGGGCACGCGCCCACGTCCACCAGTGCACCGGATAGGGGGTGTAGCCGCCCAGCGTTTCCAGGTCGTAGGGGCGCGGCAGCATCGTGTGATGCTTGAGCTGGTTGATCAGGAGCTGTCCCGTCAGGCACGTGGCCGCCACCGCCAGCGCCACGCCGCGCCAGCGCCGCCAGGCCGGAATGCGGAAGCTCGCCACGGCGACGCCCGCCGCGGCCAGGCCCACGCCGATCGGCAGGGCCAGCACGATGCGATGGCCCAGGAGTTCGAGCCAGCGGCTGGCGTGCAGCGGAAAGTCGTCGAGCGCCGGGTCGAACAGGGCCCGCGCGATGTGCATGTCCAGCCCCGAATCCTGGGTCCACCACGCAAGACAGGCGAGGATCAGCGGCACGCCCACGACGTGGGTGAGCAGATAGCAGGCTGGGGTTGGCGCGCGCGGCGCCGGCAGCAAGGGGGACGGCATGGACGAAAATTTCCAGACGGTTCGGGCAACGCACTGTACGGGCCCGGCAGTCGAAAATTCGTCAAATCCGCGTCTGGGGTCCGGCCGCGGGAGCGTTGTCAAAGCGCAGCAGGAAGCGCGTCCCGCGCACCGGGCCGTGCGCCTGCGAGGATTCGACAGACAGCGCCCAGCCCTGCATGTCGCAGACCCGCTTGGCAATCGCCAGGCCCAGCCCGCGCGTCGTCTCGGCGCCGCCATCCATCGCCGAATCGCGCAGGCGGCCGCGGAAATAGCGGCGGAACAGGAAGGGCAGGTCGGCGGCGGCGATGCCCTTGCCGTCGTCGCGCAGCGCCAGCCCGCCCTGCGCGTCCAGCGTCGCCGTCAGGGTGGCCGGCGCGGCGTGCTCGATGGCGTTGCGCACCAGGTTGCGCAGCACGGTCAGCAAGGCGTAGCGGTCCAGCGTCAGCACGTGGCCGGCAGGGATCCGGTTGTCGAAACGCAGGTTCGCCAGCTTCGCCTGCGCGGCATAGCCGCGCCAGGCGTCATCCATGCACTCGGCGAGGTCCACGGGTTCGGGCTCGCGCAATTGGTCGCGGGCCATCGCGCGCGCGCTCTCCAGGCTGACGATGACGTCGTCGACGTTGTCGACCACGCGCGTGAGCCGTTGCTGCTGGTCCGGCGTCAGCGTCTGCGTCAGGAGCATGAGTTCGCTGTCGGAGCGGATCGCCGCGAGCGGCGTACGCACCTCATGGCTGAGATTGCCGGCGAATTCCCGCTCGCGGGCGATGGACCGGTCCACCTGGTTCTGCACGCGGTTGAAGGCCTCGATGAGCCGCCCGGCCTCGTCGTCGCGGGTGACAGCCAGGTCGGGCGAGCCGGGGGCCCAGGTCGACAGCCGGTCCGTCAGGTCGAGCAGCGGACCGACCGCCACCGCCGCCACCCGCCGCGACAGGGCGTACGCCAGCACCACGCAGAGCGCGCCCACACCCAGCACGATGAGGCCGAAATCGCGGACCCGCTCTTCGTTGTCGGTCGCGTCATACAACAGATACACCGTGCCGCGGCCGGTCTCGGCCACCATCACATGCCAGGTGTAGGCGCCCGGTTCGATCAGATGCAGCCCATTTTCCAGCGAGAGCAATTCGGGCGGCATGCCGGCGGGCGGCTGGCCGTCGGCGCTGAGCCAGGCGCGCATGGAACCGCCCAGCTCGCGGGCGCCATGGCGCGGCAGGAATTCGTCGCTGCTGCGGGCATGCTGGACCAGGCGGTCCATTTCCGTGTTGAGGATGTCGTTGACCAGATCGTCTTCCATCTGGTCGAACGTCAGGTAGGCCAGCAGGGCAAGCGCCGTGACGAACAGCGCGACCGTTCCCGTCAGCGCCCACACGACGCGCTGGGTCAACGTGCCGGCGGCGGCGCGGCTCATGAGGACGCGCCGGGCAGCGTGAGGCGCCAACCGGTGCCGTGCACGGTCTCGATGCCGTCAAAGCCCGCGTCGGCCAGCGCGCGCCGCAGCAGGTGGACCTGGCTGCGCAGCGCGTCGGACGAGGGCGGCTCGTTGCCCCACAACGCCGATTCCAGCTCTTCGCGCCGCACGACGCGGCCCGGATCGCGCAGCAGGACCTCGATGATGAGACAGGCCTTGCGGGTCAGGTGGACGGGAACGTCGTTGACCGACACCGCGCGGCTGCGCGTGTCGAACTGCAAGGGGCCGAAGGCGCGCACGGCGTCCACCGTGGAGCCCTTGGCGCGCTGGATCAGGGCCAGCAGCCGGGCTTCCACCTCGAGCAGCGCGAACGGCTTGGTGAGGTAGTCGTCCGCCCCGTGCGAGAAACCCGCCAGTTTGTCTTCCAGGCTGTCGCGCGCGGTCAGCATGAGCACCGGCACGTCCAGCCGCCTTTGCGTGCGCATGTCATGCAGCACGGCGTTGCCGTCCATGCCGGGCAGGCCGATGTCCAGCAGCACGGCATCGAACCGCTGCTCCTGCAGCCGCTGCAGGGCGGCCGGCCCGCTATAGGCCACGTCGGGGAGAAAGCCGCGCGCCTCCAGAAAGCTGTAAAGGTTGCCGGCGATGGTGGGGTCGTCCTCGACGATCAGCACCCGGTAATGCGCACCCGCTGCGGGACTGGCTGCCATGGTTTGCGTCCTGGACGTGTCAGGCCTGCAGCACCTTGCCGGGGTTCATCAGCCCCTGCGGATCCAGCGCGCGCTTGATCCGCCGCATCAGCGCAAGTTCGACCGGCTGCTTGTAGCGCGGCAGTTCGTCGCGCTTGAGCTGCCCGACGCCGTGCTCGGCGCTGATGGAACCCTGGTGCGCGTGCACGCTGTCGTGCACCACGCCGTAGATTTCGCTTTGCAGCGCCAGCAGCTCGGCTTCGGTCTGCCCCGGCGCATTGGCCACGTTGTAATGCAGGTTGCCGTCGCCCAGATGGCCGAAGATCACGTGGCGCACGCCCGGAAAGCGCGCCTGCAACAGGGCGTTGGTCTTGTGCACGAAGCCCGCGATGGACGAGATGGGGATCGACACGTCATGCTTGACCGACTTGCCGAGTTCGGCTTCGGCCAGCGGAATGCTTTCGCGCAGGTGCCACAGCGCCTTGCTTTGCGACACATTGGCGGCGATGGCGGCGTCGTTCACCAGGCCGGCCTCGATGGCCTCGCCCAGCACGCTCTCGAAGCGTTCGCGCGCGTGGCTTTCGCTTTCGCTGTCGGACAGTTCCAGCAGGGCGAACCATGGCGAGGCAGCCGATTCGCCTTCGAATGGCAGGCGCTGCTGCGGGAACAGCCGCACCACGCCTTGCAGGCAGGCGCCGCTCATGAGTTCAAAGCCGGTCAGCGAGGCGCCGAACCCGGCCCGGGCGCGCGACAGAACCTCGACAGCGTTGTCGATGCTGTCCAGCGTCAGCAGCGCGGTGCAGGAAGCCACCGGACGCGGATACAGCTTGAGCGTGGCGGCGGTGATGATGCCCAGGGTGCCTTCGCTGCCGATGTAAAGGTCGCGCAGGTCGTAGCCGGTGTTGTCCTTGCGCAGGCCGCGCAAGCCGTCCCAGATCTCGCCTTCCGCGGTCACGACCTCCAGTCCCAGCGTGAGGTCGCGCGCGTTGCCATAGCGCAGCACCTGCGTGCCGCCGGCATTGGTCGCCAGATTGCCGCCGATGGTGCAGCTGCCTTCGGCGGCCAGGCTCAGCGGAAACAGCCGGTTCGCGGCCGCGGCGGCCTCCTGGACGGCCTGCAGGATGCAGCCAGCTTCCACGGTGATGGTGTCGTTGTCGGTATCCAGCGCGCGCACGGCGGTGAGCCGGGTGGTGGACAGGACGACGGCGCTGCCGGAGTCGTCCGGGGTGGCGCCCCCGCACAGGCCGGTATTGCCCCCTTGCGGCACCACGGGCACGCCGTGCTGCGCGCACAGCTTGATCGCCGCGGCCACTTCCGCGGTCGACCCGGGGCGGATCACCGCCAGCGCCGCGCCACGATAGCGCCGGCGCCAATCCAGCACATAGGACTCGGCGTCGTCGCCCGTCAGGACGTGGGAATCGCCCAGGAGGGCCTGTAGATCGCTCAGGAGTGTCATGGATGCCGCACAAGAGGTAGGCCCGGCCGCGAGGGCCGGGCGCTGTTCATCGGAGGTGCGGACTATTGTAGGGGCTGGGCGGCCCGCCCTGAAGCCCCGCCTGTCAGCCGACCGCCTGGTCCAGCCGCGTGCCCGTCATGCCAGTGCAGAACGCCCGGGAGGCGATGCGCTCCATCAGGAAGGCGCGGTCCACGCCCGCGGGGCCGGGCAGTTCGGACAGGGCGCGATAGGCGCGGCGCAGCACTTCGCCGCGCGTCGCGCCGCAGATCATGAGATGGGTGCTCGGCAGGCGGCGATCGCCGCAGCCGTCGATGCGCACTTCCAGCACGTGCGCGGCGATGGGATCGTGTTCGGCGATCGGCATGGCCGGCGTGCGGGCCTGCGCATGGGCGTCGATGACGCGGAACACGCCGCTGCGGTCGTCGAGCGAGAACGACACCGTGCCGGCAGCCTGCCAGCCGCGGTCCCGGGCCACGCTGGCCGCCACGGTGCGCAGCGCGCTTTCAATCGAGGCGGCCAGGTGCGGCGCCGGGCATTCCGCGATCAGGACGCGGGCATCGCGCCAGACGCTGCGTTCCCAGGCGCGGCCGGTGGCCAGTTCGCCGGTGGCCGCTGCAAACACGTGGATATCGAGCCGGCGTTCCCGGCCGGCCGCTGGCCCGGCAAAGTCCGTGGGTGGTCCCCGCCTGCTGGTGGCGCCGCCCGATGACATGACTGTGGATACTTTGGCGCCCATGGCCCCTCCTGGTCTTTCTGCTTGCATGGCAAGCGTATCACCTTCGGATGACGAGCAACTTTTGTGCCATCCCTGGCCACCCCGTGCGCCCCTGAGGACGGCCTGCCGGACGGCTGGCGCATGCACCGCAATCAGGCCGCGCCGCCCCGGGCGGCGCACCATCGCGGGGCAAGTCGCCACCGGGAAAACGCCCTACTCCGCCCGAAGGATGAAGGCCCCTGCGCCGATGGGGGATAATCCAGCTTTGACCCCTAGTCATAGCGGATTGGAGGTACGGGTTTACCACTACCCGACCGTCGCCGCGCTGTCCCCCTAACAAGGAATCGTCGTGGGCAACAATACACAATTTCCGGCCTCCGTTTTCAAGGCCTATGACATCCGCGGCACCGTGCCGGACCTGATCGACGCCCCCTTCGCCCGTTCGCTGGGCGTGGCGCTCGCCGCCCGCGCCCGCGCGGAAGGCGTCCAGACGCTGGTGGTCGGGCGCGACGGCCGGCTCAGCAGCGAAATGCTGTCGCTCGCGCTGCAGGAAGGCATGCTCGAAGGCGGCGTGGACACGCTGGACGTCGGCATGGTCCCCACCCCGCTCGTCTACTTTGCCGCGAACATCATGCAGACCGGCTCGGGCGTGGCCATCACGGGCAGCCACAATCCGCCGAAGTACAACGGCTTCAAGATGATGATGGGCGGGCGCGCGCTGTATGGCGATGACGTCCAGCAGCTGGCCCAGGCCATGAACGGCGATGCGCCCGCCCCGGCGGCCGCCGCCGGCACGCGCCGCCAGCTCGACCTGGTGCAGACCTACATCGCGCGCGTCGCCTCCGGCGTCAAGCTCGCGCGTCCCATGAAGATCGCCATCGACTGCGGCAACGGCGTGGCCGGCGCGGTCGCCCCGCAGCTCTTTCGCGCGCTGGGCTGCGAGGTCGACGAGCTGTTCTGCGACGTGGACGGCAACTTCCCCAACCATCATCCCGATCCCGCCGAACCCAAGAACCTGCAGGACCTGATCAAGCACGTCGCCGAGACCGACTGCGAACTGGGCCTGGCGTTTGACGGCGACGGCGACCGCCTGGGCGTGGTCACCAAGTCCGGCCAGATCATCTGGCCCGACCGGCAACTGGTGCTGTTCGCCCGCGACGTGCTGGAACGCAATCCCGGCGCCACCATCATTTACGACGTGAAGTGCAGCCGCCATGTGGGCCTGTCCGTCGAAGCCGCCGGCGGCGCCCCCCTGATGTGGAAGACGGGCCACTCGCTGGTCAAGGCCAAGCTGGCCGAAACCGGCGCGCCGCTGGCCGGCGAGATGAGCGGGCACATTTTCTTCAAGGAACGCTGGTACGGCTTTGACGACGGCCTGTATACCGGCGCGCGCCTGCTGGAGATCGTGTCGCGCTTTGCCGATCCCTGCGCCCCGCTGGAAGACCTGCCGCAGGACGTTTCCACGCCGGAACTCAAGCTCGAAATGGAAGAGGGCCAGCCCTTCACGCTGGTCAAGGCGCTGCAGGAGCAGGGCCAGTTCCCCGACGCCAAGCGCGTGATCACGATCGACGGCGTGCGCGCCGAGTACGCCGACGGCTTCGGCCTGGCGCGCCCGTCGAACACCACGCCGGTCGTCGTGCTGCGGTTCGAAGCGCAGAGCGAGGAGGCGTTGGCCCGCATCCAGGCGGACTTCCGACGCGAACTCGGCAAGCTCGCGCCCAACGCCTCGCTGCCGTTCTGATCCGCCCCATGTCGTTATCCAACAGCCCCGCGTGGCAGCAGTTCATCGCCGCGACACGCACGGCATCCCGGGATGGCCAGACCCTGCGCCTGATCAATGCCCCCGGGCTGCGCCTGGACCTGAGCGCCCAGGCGCAATCGCCCGAGCTGCTGGCCGCGTCGACGGCCCTGCTGGCGCAGCAGGACTTCGAGGCGCAACGCGCGCGGCTGTTCGATGGCGGACCGGCCAACTGGACCGAAGGGCGCGCCGCCTGGCACACCGCCCTGCGCGCGGCCGAGCCGCCCGCGATGGTGGCCAAGGCGGTGCTGGCCGAGCGCGAACGCATGCGCGAGTTCGTGCGCACGGCCGATGCGGCCGGACGCTACAGCAGCGTGCTGCACCTGGGCATCGGCGGCAGCGACTGGGGCCCGCGCCTGGTCACCCGCGCCTTGCGCCACGAAGGCGCGCGCCGCGAAGTGCGGTTCGCCTCCAACGTCGACTCGCATTCCGTCGCCGACGCGATGAGCCGCCTGGACCCGCACAACACGCTGGTCATCGTGGCGTCCAAATCGTTTACCACGACCGAACCCTTGGCCAATGCCGAGGTCGCGATGAACTGGTTGCGCCAGGCTGGCGTGGCCGATCCCATCAAGCAGGTCGTGGCGATCACCTGCAACGTCGAGGCGGCGCTGAACCTGGGCATCCTGCCCGACCACATCTTCCAGATCTGGGATTGGGTGGGCGGGCGCTATTCGCTGTGGTCGGCGATCGGCCTGCCCATTGCCCTGGCGCTGGGCAACGACACCTACGACCAGCTCCTGGCGGGCGCGGCGGCCATGGACGAGCATTTCCGCCACGCGCCCCTGGCCGAGAACGCCCCCGTGCAGATGGCGCTGGCTGGGGTCGCCAACCGCAGCGTGCTGGGCTACGACTCGCTCGTCATCACGCCCTACGATTCGCGCCTGTACCACATCGTGCCCTGGGCCCAGCAGCTTGAAATGGAATCGCTGGGCAAGGTCGCCACCGCCGACGGCAGCCCCGCCGGCGTGCCGACCGGCCCAGCCGTATGGGGCATGTCGGGCACGGACTGCCAGCACACGTTTTTCCAGTGGCTGCACCAGGACGCCACGGGCGCGCCCGTCGATTTCATCCTGTGCGAAAAGCCGGACCACGCCTATGCCCGGCATCATGAGCTGCTGGTGGCCAATTGCCTGGCCCAGCGCTCGGCGTTGCTGCGCGGCAAGTCCTTTGAAGAAGCCCTGGCCGAGACGTCCGCCACGGAAAGCGATCCGGCGCGCGCGCGCCTGCTGGCGCAGCACCGCGTGCATCCGGGCGGGCGGCCGTCATCGCTGATCGTGCTGCCGCGCCTGGAGGCCTATACGCTGGGCGCGCTGCTTGCCCTGTACGAACACAAGGTCTTCACGCAGGGCGTGATCTGGGGCATCAACCCCTTCGATCAGTGGGGCGTGGAGTTCGGCAAGGCGCTGGCCAAGAACATCATGCGCGAGCTGGACGCGCCCCAGCCTAGCCAGCAGGACCCTTCCACGCGCTTCTGGATCGACGCGATCAGGCGCTAAGGGCGTCGTACAGCGCGACGTGGGTGCGCGCGACCTGGTCGATGTCGAATTCGCGTTCCGCCAGCGCCCTGCCCGCCGCGCCCATCGACTGGCGCAAGTCCGCATCCCCGGCCAGCCGGGCGATGGCATCGGCCAGGGCCTTGGCGTCGCGCACCGGCACCAGCAGGCCGGTCACGCCGGGCTCGATGGCGTCCCGGCAGCCCGGCACATCGGTCGTCACGACCGCCCGCCCGCAGGCCGCGGCTTCGATCAGCGACTTCGGCAGGCCTTCCCGGTAAGACGGCAGCACCGCGATGTGCGCGGCCGCATATAGCGCCGCCACGTCGGTGCGTTCGCCCAGCGCCTGCACGCAGCCTTCGCGCTGCCAGGCGTCGACGTCGGCCTGCGTGGCCGACGTGGGATTGCCGGCATCCAGCCCGCCCACCAGTTGCATCGTCACCGGCACGCCGCGTTCGCGCAGCAGCCGGGCCGCCTGCACGAACTCCTGCACGCCCTTGTCGCGCAAGAGGCGCGCCACCATGGTGACGACGACGGGCGGCGCCGGAGGCTCCGGCGAGGGGGTGTAGGCGTCCAGATCGACGCCCGCGCCGCGGATGATGACCACCTGGTCGTCGCGCACCGCGCCCAGCGACTTGAGCAGGTCGCGGTCGTTGGCGTTCTGGAAGATCACGCGGCTGTTGGGATGGCCCAGGGCGATCCGGTACAGCCGCGCCACCACGGCGCGCACCATCCGCATCTTCAGCGAATTGGACAGGAAGACAAAGCCCAGCCCCGAAATCGCCGCCACCATGCCCGGCACGCGCGTCAGGCGCGCGGCAATTCCGCCGTACAGCACCGGCTTGATGGTGACCAGGTGCACGACATCGGGGCGCAGCCGGCGGAACAGGCGGATCAGCGCCAGCAGCGTCCCCAGCTCCTGCAGTGGGTGCTTGCCGCTGCGGGTCATGGGAATGGCGTGGTGGGTCATGCCCAGCGCCTGGATGTCGGCCACCGCCGGCCCGTCCATCGTGGCGACGTGCACGTCGTAGCCCGCCTTCTGCGCGGCCAGCGCGACCGGCACGCGGTGCGACATGAAGAACGCCGGGTTGTTGACGACAAACAGCAGACAGCGGCGGGCGCTCATGCCTGGACTCCAGAAATGCGGCGCCAGACGGCGATGTAACTTTGCACCATGCGCGCAAGGTCGAAGTGTTCCAGGACGCGCGCGCGTCCCGCCTCGCCGGCGCGCTCGCGGCCGCGGGCGGCCACGTCGCACAGCGCGGACTCGATGCCGCGCGCCAGGGCCTCGGGCTGCTCGGGCGGCACCACCACGCCGGTGTCGCCCACGATGTAGGCGGCGTCGCCCACGTCCGTCACCACGCAATACACGCCGCAGGCCATGGCCTCGGCCACCACGTTCGGAAAGCCCTCGGCGCAACTGGACAGCACGTGCAGGTCCAGCCCGTTCATCACGGCGGGCACGTCGTCGCTGGGGCCGTTGAGCACCACGCGGTCGCGCAGGTCCAGCTTGTCGAGCAAGGCGCCCAGCGGCGGGTTGTCTTCGGTCATGTCCCGGCCGATCAGCACGCAGCGCAGGCCGGCGTCGCGTCCGTCGCGCACCAGCGCGGCCACGGCGCGCAGCAGATTGGCATGGTCCTTGAGCGGATCCCAACGCGCCACGCAGCCGATCACGGGCACGTCCTCGGACAGCCCCCACGCGGCGCGCACCCGCGCGCGCGCCTGCGGATCGGGCGCATAGCGCGACAGGTCATAACCGTTGGAAATCACGACCAGCCGGTCGCGTCGGTAACCCTTTTCAGCGTGGCGCTGCGCCGCGTTCTGCGCCGCGCACACGATTGCGCGCGGCACGCTGCCGGACAGCAATGCGCAGGCGCGCAGCACCAGCCGCGCGGACCGGCTGCTGCGTTCGAGGTGTTCGCCGGAGTTGCGGATGCCCCAGGCGATGGCCCGCACGCCCGCCATGCGGGCCGCCAGGCCGCCGATCAGGTCGGCGTGATACATCCAGGTCTGCACGGCATGCGGGCGCATCCGGGCGATCAGGCGGCGCAGGGCGAGGAAGCCACCCAGGCTCACGCGGCCGCGCTTCATGCCCAGGGCGTGCACCGCGACGCCGGCCGCGCGCAGCCGTTCGCCATAGATGCCTTCATCGGTCAGCGACACGACCGTGTGCGCCACGCCCGCGTCCGGCCAGGTCGCCAGGCGGAACAGCACGGATTCGGCGCCGCCCTGCCCCAGCCCGGTGATGACATGCAGAATGCGCAGCGGCTGGGTGCTCATCGTCCCTCCCGCACCGCTTCGAACAATTCATCCCACTCGCCCAGCACGCTGGACAGCGCGTAGCGCTGGCGCACCGCCGCCGCGGCGCGCGTGCCCAGTTGCTGACGCAGGGACGCATCGCTCATCAGGCGATGCAGGGCATCGGTCATCGCGACGCGGTCGCCGGCGGGCACCAGCAAGGCGTCCTGGCCGTCGCGCGTCATCTCGCGCGGACCGCTGGGGCAGTCGAAAGCCGCGCACGGCAGGCCCAGCGACATGGCTTCCAGGAGGACGTTGGGAAAGCCTTCGACCAGCGAACTCAGCACGAAGGCCTGCCCGCGGGCCAGTTCTTCCCAAGGCGCCTCGGTGCGCCCGGGCAGGCTGATGCGCGACTGCAGGCGCAGGCGCGCCACCTGCTGCTCCAGCGCGTCGCGCTCGGGTCCCTCGCCCCAGATGCGCAGGTTCCAGTCGGGGAAATCCGGCGCAAGCTGGGCAAAGATGTCGATCAGCAGGCTGAACTGCTTGTCGGGCACCAGGCGTCCCATGGCCACCAGCGTGCGCGGCGCGCTGTCCTCGTGCTGCTGCACCAGCGGCGCATCCAGCAGCGGCGCGGGGAGCGGATTGGGAATGACGGCCAGGCGCCGGATGCCGGGCACTTGCCGCGCGAACGGACCGGCGGTGCCTTCCGCCTGGACGGTCACCATGTCGGCACGGGGGTAGAGCGCGCGGCGCAGCTTGCGCCACACGGAGCCCGTCGTGGTGTCAGCGACCGGATTGGTGCGCTCGCAGACGATGAGCGGCACGTTCAGGCCGCGCGTGGCCAGGATGGCGGCCACGTTGACGTTGGTCAGGAAGGACACCACCACGTCCGGCCGCGTGTCGCGGATGTGCCTGCGCAGCGCCAGCAGGCGCTTGACCGCGGCCATCGCGCCCGACGCGCGGGTGCCGGCCAGATCCGCCAGCCACGCGAGCTTCACCTTGTCGGACAGGGGGTAGAAGCAGGTGCCCTTGGACGAATAGGTCGGCGTCAGGATGACGGTGTCTCCGCGCTCGGACCATGCGTTGACCAGGGTCGCCGCGACTCTTTCCGCGCCGCCGGCATGCATGGAGCTGACCAGCATCAGTATTTTCATTCGTCAACGGTCCTCAATCGGTCCCCCTTGATCCATGCCCGCCCGGTAGCGGTCCAGCCAGGCCTGCATCATCAGCACGCCCCACAGATGGCTGTCCCAGTTGCGATGGCCCGAGGAGTGCTCGCGCCACTTGCGCAGGATGGGCTCGGGTTCGAACCACCCTTCCTGGCGCAGGCGCGCCGGGTCGAGCAGCGCATCGGCCCATTCGCGCAAGGGGCCGCGCAGCCACGCGGCCAGGGGCACGGCAAAGCCGCGCTTGGGGCGGTCGACCAGGGCCTGCGGCACATGGCGGTGCAGCACCTGGCGCAGCAGCCACTTGCCCGTGCTGCCGCGCACCTTGTACTGGTGTGGCAGGCTCCAGGCGAATTCATAGACGCGGTGGTCGATCAGCGGCACGCGGGTTTCCAGGCTGACCGCCATGGCCGCGCGGTCCACCTTGACCAGGATGTCGTCGGGCAGGTAGGTCACCGTGTCCAGCTTCATCATCGACTCGAAGAAGGTGGATCCCTGCATGGCGCGCTCGAATTCCGACACGGGCTCGACGCCGCCCTTCACCACGCGGGCCGGGTCCGACCAGTACGACACGAAGAGGCGATAGAACTCGCCGCGCGTATCGGCGCGCAGCAGCTCGCCCAGCTTGCCCACCTTGCCGCGCCAGGCGCCCCGGCCCGGCAGATGGGTGGAGGCGCTGAGCATCGCGCCCGCGGGCTTGCGCAGCAGCCCGGGCACGCGCTCGAACTGGCGCCACCAGTTGTCCACGCGGAAATAACGCGAATAGCCGCCAAAGAGCTCGTCGCCGCCATCGCCGGACAGGGCCACGGTGACGTGCTGGCGCGCCATGCGCGTCACCAGCGATGTCGGGATCTGCGAGGAATCGGCAAAGGGTTCGTCATACATGTCGGCCAGGGTGGGCACGACGGCCAGCGCGTCGTCCGCGGTGACGTAGAGTTCGGTGTGGTCGGTGCCCAGGTGCGTGGCCACGGCCTTCGCGTGCTGCGCCTCGTCGTAGCCCTTTTCATGGAAGCCGATAGCGAAGGTGCGCACCGGCTGCGAGCTCTGCGCCTGCATCAGCGCCACGATGGTCGACGAATCGATGCCCCCGGACAGGAAGGCGCCCAGGCTCACGTCGGACAGCATCTGGCCGCCCACGGCCTTGGACAGCACCTTTTCCAGCGCGTCCGTGGCCTGCGCATCGGACTCGAACGACAGCCGGGACTGCGCGGCCGCATCGGCGGCCGCGCGCGCCGACCAGTACACACGCGGTTCCGGCATGCGCCGGCTGCGGGCGTCGTCGGCCGTGAACTCGACCCATGTGCCGGGCGGCAGCTTGGCGATACCCTCGTAGATGGACTGCGGCGCCGGGATGTAGTTGTGCCGCATGAACGAGGCCAGCGCGTTGCGGTTCAGGTTGCGGCCAAAACCCGGAATGGGCATCAGCCCCTTCAGTTCCGAGGCGAACACCAGCGCCGCGCCGGAATAGCCGTAGTAAAGCGGCTTCTCGCCCATGCGGTCGCGCGCCAGCACGAGCTTGCGCGAGGCCCTGTCCCACAACGCGATGGCAAACATGCCGACCGCGGCCTGCAGCGTGGCCTCGATGCCCAGCGCGGTAAAGCCCGCGAGCAGGGTTTCGGTGTCCGAATGCCCGCGCCACGCAGGCGCCGCCCCCGACTGTTCGAGCTGCTTGCGGATGTCCAGGTGGTTGTAGATTTCGCCGTTGAACACCATCACGTAGCGGCCGCAGGCGGACGTCATGGGCTGGTGGCCCGCTTCGGTCAGGTCCAGGATCGCCAGGCGCACGTGCGCCAGCGCCAGGTCGGCGTCAGCGTCTTCCCAGAACCCGTTGCTGTCAGGCCCGCGATGGCGGATGCGCCGGCAGCTCTCCGCCAGCACATGTTCCTTGTTCCCCACCGGGCCCCAAATTCCGACTATTCCACACATGATGAGATTCTCGTGGTCACCGTAGCAACGGCGCGCGCGGGGCCCTAGCGGCCCGTCGCCCGCACGCCGTCAAAAAGTTCCTGCCATTTCCGCAGCACGCGCGCGGCCGAGAAGCGGTCGCGCACGTCCGTTGCCGCCCGCGCCATGCGCGCGCGGCCATTGTCATCGCTCATGACGGCGTCCAGCGCCTTGCAAAGCGCGGCCACGTCGCCGTTGGGCCGCACCAGCACGCCGTCGATGCCGTCGCGCACGATCTCGCGAGGCCCGGTATCGCAATCGAACGACACCGCCGCGAGCCCGCTCGCCATGGACTCCAGCAAGGTGTTGGACAGCCCCTCGAAGCGCGAGGTCAGCACGTAAAGATCGGCGCTGTCGTACCAGTCGCCGACGTTGCCGGCGCGCCCCGGCATCGACACGCGCGACTGCAGCCCCGCCTCGGTCACCTGCGCCTCCAGCGCCTGGCGCTCGCCGCCCTCGCCCAGGATAACCAGATCCCACGCAGGATGCGATGGCGCCAGCCGCGCGAAGGCCTGGATCAACAGGTCGAATCCCTTGTCGCCATGCAGGCGCCCGACCGCCAGCAGCCGTTTGCGGCCTTCCTGCGCGGCCGGCGGCAGGATGGGCTCGGCGCGCGGGAGCGGGAAGTGGACGGGATTGGGGATGACCGCCAGCCGGGAGCCGGGCACGTGCTGTTCCAGCCAGTCCGCGGTGCCCCGGGTCAGCGCGACCACGCGCGCGGCGCGCGGATAGGTCAGGCGGCGCAGCCGCTGCCAGAAGCCCGACAGGGTCTGGGACGGCGGATGGGTGTGCTCGGTGGCGATGACGCGGCAGCCCAGTCCCGCGCAGGCCAGGACAGACAGCACCGACGCGGTGGTCATCATGCCCAGCACGATGTCCGGCCGGAAGGCCTTGACCACGCGCCGCAGCGCGCGCACCCGCTGCAGGTTGCTCAGGATGCCGCGCAGCCCGCCGCCCTCGCCCGCGGTATGCAGGACCTCGCGCCGCACCTTGGGGTGCAGCGCGTAGACGTCGCCTTCGGCGCTGGCCTGCGTGACCACCATGACCTCGCTGCCCTCGGCCGCCCAATGGGCGCTCAGGTCGGCGGCGACGCGCTCAGCGCCCCCGCCATGCAGGGAATGGATGAACAGCAACACGCGCGCCGGACGGGCGGAGTCGGCTACGGACATTCAATCGGCCTCCTTGGGTTCGGCCTTGCGCATCGCCACCGCCAGGTAGCACGCGAAGGACAGCACATACATGAGGCTGGTCGCCAGCATGATGCCGGCCGCGCCCATGCGGGGCGCAAGCACGGTGTTCAGCACGGCCTTCAGCGCGAAATTGCCGACCGCGATCGCGGCCATGATGCGGTAGCGGTTCTGGCTGGCCAGCAGTTGCACCAGGATCAGCACGCCAAAATAGAACGGAAGCTGCAGCAGCCCCCAGCGCAAGACGTGCGCGACGGCGGCGGTGTTTTCGGCGGTGAACGCGCCTCGCTGGAACAGCACCGACACGCCCCACGGCGCCAGGACCCAGCCCAGCGCCACCGCGGCGGCGCCCGCGCCCACCATCAGCAGCGACCACTTGAGGGCCATGCTGCGTGCGCGCGCCGTGTCGCCGCGCGCCTGCACGTCGGCCAGCACCGGCAGCGCGGCGCGCCCCACGGAGACCGCGCCGATGCCCAGCAGCAGCGAAAGCAGCCGGCTGGCGTAGCCCAGTGTCGCGTTGGCGTTGGCGCCCAGGTTGGCGGCGGCGTACTGGTCCAGCGGGCCCACGAAGCTCATGGCAACCTGGCCGATCAGCATCACGCCGGCCGCGCCCATCAGCTCGGGCCAGTGCGGGGATGACAGCGACAGGCGCGGCGCGCCCCAGAATCCGCCATCCGCGCGCGCCGCCAGCCAGGCCAGCCAGACGGTCTGGATGGCATAACCGACCAGCGTGCCCCACAACAGCGGCCCGACGCCGTCCGCGCTGGCGGCCAGCATGACCCACGCGAGCGTCGTCACGGCCGGCACGCTGTCCAGCAGCGTATTGACGTGCCGCTCCTGCGCGCGCAGCCGCGCGGCGCTGATGCCGGCGACCAGCAGCAATGCCGCCACGGGCGCAAAGGCCACGAGCAGGTCGCCCGTCATGTCGCGCACCTGCGCCGACAGGCCCTGCCCCAGCCGGTCCACCACATAGGGCCAGGCAAACCACGTCAGCAGGGCCAGCGCGACGCCGGCGGCGGCGACCCAACCCTGCAGTTCGCGCAGGAAAAGGGCCTTCTCGGCCCCGCCGGCGCGGTGCAGGCGCACCAGCACCGGAATCAGCACCACCGACAGCACGCCCACGATCGTGACCGGCAGCCAGGTGGCCATGGTCATCGTGAATTGGTAGGCGTCCACGGCGTCGCTGACGCCGTAGCGGTACGCCACCGCCATCTCCTTGATGGCGCCGGCGGCCTTGCCCAGCAACAGAAACACCGCCACCCGGAACGCGCCTTTGAAGATGCGCTGATGGTCCGGGTGGATGTTGCCGAGTTTTCGGACGAGTGCTTTCAAATCAACGCAGGAATTGCGTGTACCAGGGCATGGCGACTTCCAGGCCTTGCAGCACCGTGTGCGTGGGCGCGTAGCCCAGCAGGCGGCTGGCCTTGCCGATGTCGGCCTGGGAGTGACGCACGTCGCCCGCGCGGAAGTCGCCGTAGACCGGCTGCTTGCCGTAGTCCACGCCCTGGTTGCCCAGAGCCTGCACCAGGAAGCTGAAGAGCTGGTTCAGGGTGCTGCGGCCGCTGACCGCCACGTTGTAGACCTGGTTGCGGGCCTCGGGCGCGGCCATTGCGCCCAGGATGTTGGCCTGCACCGCGTTTTCCACAAAGCAGAAATCGCGGCTGGTCTCGCCGTCGCCATTGATGGTGACGTCCTTGCCCTGGATCATCGCGGCGGTCCACTTCGGGATCACGGCGGCATAGGCGCCGTCCGGGTCCTGGCGCTTGCCGAACACGTTGAAATAGCGCAGGCCTACCGTTTCGAACCCGTACGAGCGCGCAAAGACGTCGGCGTACAGTTCGTTGACGTACTTGGTCACCGCATAGGGCGACAGCGGCTTGCCGATGTTTTCTTCGACCTTGGGCAGCGCCGGGTGGTCGCCGTAGGTGGAGCTGGACGCCGCATAGACGAACGACTTGACCTTGGCGTCGCGCGCCGCCACCAGCATGTTCAGGAAGCCGCTGATGTTAACTTCGTTGGTGGTGATGGGGTCATTGAGCGAACGCGGCACCGACCCCAGCGCGGCCTGGTGCAGCACGAAGTCCACGCCGTCGGCGGCGCGTCGGCATGCATCCAGGTCGCGGATATCGCCTTCGATGAAGGTGAAGCGCGCCCATTGTTCCGGGGAGACGGACGCGCGCACCTCGTCCAGGTTGCGCTGGTGGCCGGTGGCGAAGTTGTCCAGGCCGGTGACGGTCTGGCCCAGCTTGAGCAGGGTCTCCAGCAGGTTCGAACCGATGAAGCCGGCGCAGCCGGTCACGAGCCACTTGCGCGGCGCGGCGGTCAGTTCCTGGGTGACAGTCTCGAATCGTGTGGTCATCGCTGGATCCTTTACAGACGCAGGTCGGAGTCGGCGGGCGACAGCACGTACTTCAGGTCGTACAGGATGTGGTCGGCCTTGCCGAGCTTGCGGATGCCCGCCGCGCCCATGTCCTTGAACTGGTTGTGCGCCACCGCCAGGATCACGGCGTCGTACTTGCCTTCCTCGGGCTTGGTCACCGGGGTCAGGCCGTACTCGTGCATGGCTTCGTCGGCATCGACCCACGGGTCGTAGACGTCCACTTCGACGTTGTAGTCGCCCAGCTCGCGCACGATGTCCACGATGCGCGTGTTGCGCAGGTCGGGGCAGTTTTCCTTGAAGGCCAGGCCCATCACGAGCACGCGCGCGCCCTGCACGTGGATGCGGCGCTTGGTCATGCACTTGACCAACTGCGACACCACGTAGCCGCCCATCGAATCGTTCAGGCGGCGGCCCGCCAGGATGATTTCAGGGTGGTAGCCGATGGACTGCGCCTTGTGCGTCAGGTAGTACGGATCCACGCCGATGCAGTGGCCGCCCACCAGGCCCGGGCGGAACGGCAGGAAGTTCCACTTGGTGCCGGCCGCCTGCAGGACGGCTTCGGTGTCGATGTCCATCTTGTTGAAGATCAGCGCCAGCTCGTTGATCAGCGCAATGTTCACGTCGCGCTGGGTGTTTTCGATCACCTTGGCGGCCTCGGCCACGCGGATGGTCGGCGCCTTGTGCGTGCCGGCGGTGATGATTTCCTTGTAGAGCTGGTCCACCAGCTCGGCGACTTCCGGCGTGGAACCGGAGGTGACCTTCTTGATGGTGCTGACGCGGTGTTCCTTGTCGCCCGGGTTGATGCGCTCGGGGCTGTAGCCGGCGTAGAAGTCCACGTTGTACTTCAGGCCCGACACGCGCTCCAGGACCGGCACGCAGTCTTCCTCGGTGGCGCCGGGATAGACGGTGGATTCGTAAATCACGATGTCGCCACGCTTGAGCACCGCGCCGATGGTCTCGCTGGCCTTGACCAACGGGGTCAGGTCCGGCTGCTTGTACTCGTCGATGGGAGTCGGCACGGTCACGATGAAGACGTTGGCTTCGCCCAATTCAGCGCGATCGGCGGTGTAGCTCAGCTGTTTGGCTTCGGCCAGTTCGGCATCGCTGACTTCCAGCGTGTGGTCGTGGCCCGCCTTCAACGCGTCGATACGGCGCGTATTGATGTCAAAGCCGATGACCGGGCGCTTCTTGCCGAACTCCACGGCCAGGGGCAGACCGACGTAGCCAAGGCCGACGACAGCGAGTTTCACATCCTGGATTCGCAACATAACTCTCCCTTCACCGTAGAACGTTTACGGCATTTTAAAGATGGTCTGGTGATGGATACCGAGCCCCCGGCGGCGATCGCCGGGGCACTCAAACTAATCGGTGGTTCGCAGCACGGACGGCAGCAACAGCCAACCCGGGCGGCGCCAGGAGACCAGGCGCGCATACAGCCAGATATAGACGCTGGCAAAGACAACCAGGCTGGCGCTCAGGGCCCAGGCGTTGTCCCACCAGATCGTGGCCGGCACCAGCCCGATCAGCGCCAGGACCCACATGTACGGGGACGCCAGCGCATTGCAAAGCGCGGGCACGGCATGGCGCCGGCCGCGGCTGAAGGTGACACGGACCAGGCGGCGGAACACGAGCTGGTGCAGGTGCAGCGCATCCGGCTGGTCCACCGGCACACCGCGCTTGAAGCGCCGGCGCCAGATCGAGAATCCGGTTTCGAAGACGGGGTAGAACAGGACCGCCAGGGCATAGAACGGCGACACCGACGGGTTGCGCACGACCAGCAGCACGGCCAGCTCGGCCAGCATGAAGCCCAGGAAATACGCGCCGCCATCGCCCAGGAACACACGCCCGAACGGGAAATTCCACACCAGGAAGCCCAGGGTCGCCGACGCCAGCGCCGCCGCCACCAGGAAGATCGGCACGTCGCCGACCTGCAGTGCAACGAGGCTGATGGACACCGCCATCAGGGTGGCGACCATGCCGGCCAGGCCGTTCATGCCGTCGACGATGTTCAGGGCATGGGTGCAGCCGCCCACCGCGAACATGGTGAACAGCAGCGAGACTGGCCAGAACGAAAGCACGTAATCCACAGGCGCCATGCCGACACGGCTGACGCCGCCGAGCAGCCACCACGCGATGGCCGCGGACAGGAAGGCCGCCAGCAGGCGTTTGCTGGCGCCGATATCTTTGGTGATGTCTTCAAGCAGGCCGGCCACGAAAACGGGCAACGCCGCGACGAAGAGCGCGGGCCACAGCCAGGTAAGGGTCATGTTGCTGGGTCCGAGGACCAGCAGACCGGCCAGCGTACCGGCAAGCACCGCCAGACCGCCGACGCGGGGCGTCGCGCGGGAATGATTGGCTTGGGGCTTGTTGAGGTCGCTATCGCCGGTAAAAGCGCCATGCCAGCGCTCGGACGCCACGATGAGTCCCCCCACCATGAACGCGACCACGCATATGTACAGCCAGGTCACTGGATCACCTCTGGTTGGTCTATCGAGACAGGCCCGCCATTATCGGAGGCAGGTGTAACGCCCATATATGGGAGGGATAAAGAAGTGCAATTCCGCGGCACAGAACGTAACTCGCGCAAGCGCGCGTTGTGCCCGCCGCGCAGGTGACAGGAAGGCGCTGGCGCGCCAGCGCCCGACAGTACTGGTTTCATGAAGCGATTGTAGAGCGTTCCGCCCGCGGGCACGCGAAATATCCAAGGGAAAACGCGAAGTCCGACGAGCGGCAATGCGCCGGCGGTCTGGCGCGGCGGACTTACCGCTTCTAACAAATAGGGACAGAATAATCCGAGGCAAAAAAAAAGCCCGAGATCGTGAGATCTCGGGCTAAATCCACCAAAGGAGGAGGGTGGAGGAGACAACCGTGGCATGTTGGGAGCGGACCTTCTGCTCACTGCGCTGACGGGGTTTTTCACCGCGCCGTCTGCGTTTCAACATCCGATGACTGAATAATACCCATGTTTTTTGTGCGTTGCAAGAATTTTTTTGCGCTGTTTTCAGCGAGGGTTCCTGCGTTGCTTTTTCGCCGCAAATTTTGCGCGCCCCCTGTGGAAAGCCGCGCCAATCAACGTCCTTCCAAAAAACCGGGTTTGTGCCGAAGGGGTTTACCCGTTGCGGACTAACCCTAGAAAACAACGGGTAATCCCACCCTGGAAATCGCACCAAATAGGTGCATCAGGCACCACGACGCAGCCTGATTTGCGCATTGCAACATTTTTAGCGGCCCCGTTTCAGATCCAGTAGGCGGTGGTCGTCATGACCTTGGACATGGCCCGCATGGCTGTTTTCACGGGCGTGGGCAGCGGCACGCCCCCCGCCTGCTCGGCGCTGGCGCGGTGCTGGGCCTCGTCCTCTTTCATCCTCTGGACGATCTGGCGCGACCGTTCGTCTTGCACCGGTAAGGTGCGCAGATGTTCGTCCAGATGGTCCTCGACCTGTCTTTCGGTTTCGGCCATGAAGCCCAGATTGCGCGGCACCCCCGCCACGCTGGCCATGACGCCCAGGGCAAACGACCCGGCGTACCAGACCGGATTCAGCAGGCTGGGACGGCTGCCCAGTTCGGTCAGGCGCTCGTTGCACCAGACCAGATGGTCGACCTCTTCGGCGGCGGCGTTGAGCAGGAGCGCGCGCGGCGCGGGGTCCCGGCACACGGAGGCCTGGCCGCGGTACAGCGCCTGGGCGCAGACTTCGCCGACGTGATTGACCCGCATGAGCCCGGCCGCGTGGCGTTTTTCCTGCGCCGACATGGCCTGCGGCGATTCCGGGGCGGTGGCCGGATACGGCCGGCCGGCGCCGGCGCTGCCCGACAATACCCGCAACGCGCGATCCGCTTCGGCCAGCAAGGCGTCGAGGGGACCGTGGCGGCGCCGAAGCGAGACGGGACCGGGTTTGGGCAACGTGGTGGACATGGCAGCTCCTAGGCAAATCAGACGCACTCCGCCCCTATCGCGGGGCGGGGTTCTCGTGTCCGGGATTGTACGCAACGGGTATCATCAGCCATTGACTGCGCTCAAGCGCTCAAAGCTCAAGGACTCACGCAAATGGAATGCACGATCGACTGGGGCGGCCCCAATGGCATGCTCTTTACCGCCAGCACGGGCAGCGGCCATGTGGCCGTGATGGACGGCGCCGTGGACGGCGGCGGACACAACCTGGCGCCCCGCCCCATGGAAATGCTGCTGGCCGGCACGGGCGGCTGCACCGCCTATGACGTGGTGCTCATTCTCAAGCGCGGCCGCCACGCCGTCACCGGCTGCAGCGTCAAGCTGCAGGCCGAGCGCGCCGATGCCGATCCCAAGGTTTTCACCCGCATTCACTTCGCCTTCACCGTCACGGGCCGCAACCTGCCGCGGGCGGCGGTCGAGCGCGCCGTGCAGCTGTCCCACGAGAAATACTGCTCGGCCTCGGCCATGCTGGAAAAGACCGCGGCCATGACTTTTTCAGTCGACATCGTCGACACCCAGGAAGCCGCCGCCACCGCCTGAGCCGCCCCGCGCGGCCGTGGTGTAATTCGGCTTGCCTTATCTCCATACAGGCGCCGCCGCGACACAATCGCGGCGGCGCGCGTGCTTGACCCGCCGGGCGGGCAGGCACAAGGATCGCCATGAAACAATACCTGGACCTCGTTCAATCCATCCTAGACACGGGCTCGTGGCAGGAAAACCGCACCGGCATCCGCACCCTCAGCATGCCGGGCGCCTCGCTGCGCTTTGACCTGCAGCAGGGCTTTCCCGCCGTGACGACCAAGAAGCTGGCCTTCAAGTCGGCCATCGGTGAAATGGTGGGTTTCCTGCGCGCCTCCCGCAGCGCGGCGGAATTCCGCGACCTCGGCTGCAAGGTCTGGGACCAGAATGCCAACGAAAACGCCCAGTGGCTGGCGAACCCCTACCGCGAAGGCCCGGATGACCTCGGCCCCGTCTACGGCGTGCAGTGGCGCCAGTGGCCGGCCTACAAGGTGCTGGACGCCAGCCGCACGGCGCAGATCGAAGACGCCCTGTCGCGCGGCTACGCCAAGGTGGCCGACCTGGACGAAGGCGGCGCGCCCAAAGTGCTGATGTACAAGGCCGTCGACCAGTTGCGGCAATGCCTGGATACCATCCATGAGCGCCCGGGCGACCGCCGCATCCTGTTCCACGGCTGGAACTGGGCCCAGATCGAGGAAATGGCGCTGCCTCCCTGCCACCTGCTGTATCAGTTCCTGCCCAACGCCACGACGCGCGAGATCTCGCTTTGCCTCTATATCCGTTCCAATGACGTGGGCCTGGGCACGCCCTTCAACCTGACCGAAGGGGCGGCGCTGCTGCACCTGGTGGGACGCCTGACCGGCTACACGCCCCGGTGGTTCACCTACTTCATCGGCGATGCGCACATCTACGAAAACCATCTGCCGATGCTGCGCGAGCAACTGACTCGAACGCCGTACGAGTCGCCGCGCCTCGTCCTCTCGGACCGCATCCCCGAATTCGCCGTGACGGGCCGCTACGAGCCCGAATGGCTTGAAAAGGTCGAGCCGGGCGACTTCTCCCTGTCCGGCTACACCCATCACGCACCGCTCACGGCCGCCATGGCCGTTTGATTTCCGCGCCGGCCGCTCGCCGGCGCCCGCCTTTCAGGGCGCATCAACAACGCGCCGGGCAGCCGCCCGGCCCCCGGTTCCTTGCACGCCCCACAGCAGGTGAAGATTGGTGAGCTTCTGGAAGCGCGTTTTCGGTATAACCCATCCCTTAGCCACGGACGCGCGTCCAGCATGCTGCGCGCCCCGCCGCTTTCGACCGGCTCCATGGGCGCGCCATGCCGCTCGCCCGAACTCCGCCGACCGCTGGCGTTGCTCCGCCCGATCCCCCATCCCTATAAAGAGAGTGTGAGAATAGCCAGCGTCGAGAGCAGGAATCTCCTTGCGTTCGGAATGCAACTGTTGACTACCAATTGATTTGAAATTCGTGCCCCGCGCCGCGGCTGTATGCGCTTAGGACAGGACCTCACAAATGCTCGTTGGAACTTATAACCCTTCGCTCGTCCTCGTATCCCTAGGGGTCGCCGTCCTGGCGTCATACACGGCGTTGGGCATGGCCAACCGCGTGAGGGCATCGAGCGGGCTGCCCGCCGCGAAGTACTGGCTGGCGGGCGGCGCGTTCGCGATGGGGGTCGGGATCTGGGCCATGCATTTCGTGGGCATGCTCGCGTTCAGCCTGCCCATCGCGATGGGCTACGACCTGCCCCTGACCGTGCTGTCCCTGGCCATCGCCATCGGCTGCTCGGCCTTCGCGCTGTGGATGGTCTGCAAGGACGAATTGCCCGCCGGGCGCCTGGCCGCGGGCGCCGTGCTGATGGGCTCGGGCATCGCGGCCATGCACTATCTCGGCATGGCCGCGATGCGCATGTCGCCCGGGATCGACTACGACCCGCGGTGGTTCGCGCTCTCCGTGGTCATCGCCATTGCCGCCTCGGGCGCGGCGCTGTGGATCACGTACCGGCTGCGCCAGGATGGTCCGCGCGTGGCGCTGTCGCGCCCGCTGGCCGCGGTGGTCATGGGACTGGCGATCGTGGGCATGCACTATACGGGCATGGAGGCGGCGGGCTTTCCGGCAGGCAGCATCTGCATGGCCGCCGACGCCGGCATCTCGGCCGGCTGGCTGGCCATCGCCGTGACCGCCGTCACGCTGAGCGTGCTGGCGATCGCCCTGGTCGTGGCGGTGCTGGACAACCGGCTCGAAGCGCGCACGTCCGCCCTCGCCTCGTCGCTGGCCGAGGCCAACGAGGAACTGGTGCAGCTCGCGCTGCACGACACGCTGACCAAACTGCCCAACCGCATTCTTCTGGAAGACCGGCTGGAACAGGCCATCGAAAGCGCCAGCCGCCGCCGAGGCCATTTTGCGGTGCTGTTCTTCGACCTGGACGGCTTCAAGGCGGTCAATGACGCCTACGGACACCACACCGGCGACGCGCTGCTCATCGACCTGGCGCAACGCATCCGGCAGGCCCTGCGCACCCAGGACACGGTCGCCCGCCTGGGCGGCGATGAATTCATAGTGCTGAGCGAAGTGCTCGAACCCACCGACGCGGCCAACGTCGCCGACCGCCTGATCGACGCCATCGCCCGCCCTGTCACGGTCTACGGCCACGAAGTGCTGGTGACGTCCAGCGTGGGCATTGCGGTCTATCCGAACGACGGCGAGGACACGCACGCCCTGCTGACCAATGCCGACGCCGCCATGTACCACGCCAAGCGGCTGGGCGGCACCGGCTACAGCTTCTTCGAGCCCTCCATGAACGCGGATGCGCACGAGCAGATCGAGCTCTTGCACGACCTGCGCCTGGCGCAGGAGCGCGGCGAGTTCGTCCTGCATTACCAGCCCAAGTACGAGGCGCCCGCCGGCCCGATCATGGGCGCCGAGGCGCTGCTGCGCTGGAACCATCCGACGCGCGGCCTGGTGGGCCCGGACCAGTTCATCCCCACGGCTGAGAAGACCGGCCTGATCCTGTCGATTGGCGATTGGGTGATCAACGAGGCCTGCCGCCAGATGCGGGAATGGATCGACGTCGGCCAGGGCCACTGGACCATCGCGGTGAATATCTCGGCGCTGCAGTTCGCGCATGCCACCCTGGTCGAAACCGTGCGTTCGGCGCTGGCGCGGCATGCGATCCCGCCGTCCTGCCTGACGATCGAGGTGACCGAATCGACGGCCATGCGCGACGCCGAAGCCAGCATGACGGTGCTCAAGCGCCTGTCCGAGCTGGGCGTCACGATCTCCATCGACGACTTCGGCACGGGCTACTCCAGCCTGCTGTATCTGAAGCGGCTGCCGGCCACCGAGCTGAAGATCGACCGCGGCTTCGTGAACCAGCTCGATCACGACCATGAAGACGCGGCCATCGTCGCAGCCATCGTCGCCCTGGCGCAGCAGCTCAATCTGCGCATCGTCGCCGAAGGCGTGGAAACGGCGGCGCAGCAGAAATTCCTGACCGGGCTGGGTTGCGATTCGTTGCAGGGATTCCTCCTGGGCAAGCCCATGCCAGCCACCGAATTCCTGGAACACGCGGTGCAGTGACCGGCCGGGGCCGGCGCAATTTGCTACGCTTACGGCGTTTCTCCGGCCCAACCCTTACCGTTGCCAGCACGCATGCCCGCCAGCCTTACCCTGATCGTCGCCTACTCCCTCAATCGCGCCATCGGTCGCGACAACGCCCTGCCCTGGAAGCTGCCGGGCGACCTGGCGCACTTCAAGCGCAGCACGCTGGGCCACCCCATCATCATGGGCCGCAAGACCTGGGATTCGCTGGGCCGCCCCCTGCCCGGCCGCAGCAACATCGTCATCAGCCGCAACCCCGATTTCAGCGCCGCCGGCGCCATCCTGGCGCCGACGCTGGAGGCCGCCGTGGCCGCCTGTGGCGACGTCCAGGAAGCCTTTGTGATCGGCGGCGCGCAGATCTACGCGCAGGCCCTGCCGCTCGCCCGGCGCGTGCTGGCGACCGAAGTCCATGCCGAGGTCGACGGCGACGCGTTCTTCCCGCTGCTGCCGTCGTTCCAATGGAAGGAAACGGCGCGCGAGCCCCAGCCCGCCGAGAACGGCTACCGCTACGACTTCGTCACCTACGAACGCGTCTGATGTCCTGGCCGGGCCGGCCTATGCCGCGCCCGCATTGCGCATGAAGCGCCAGAGCGCGGGCGCCGCCGAATACGCCACATTGAAGCGCACCCACGGCGTGTCGGCCTCATCGGCCTCGAAGTAGGACCCGGGCGCCAGCCAGATCCCGTCCTTGAGCGCCAGCTCCGCCAGGCCGTTGGCGCCGCGTTCGCGCCATTGCCCCGCCACTTTGGCCCACAGGAACAGGCCGCCCTGCGGCCGTCCATGGATCTCGAAGCCATGCTGGCGCATCTGTTCGGCCACTTCCGTGTGCGCCTGCGCCAGCCGCTCGCGGGTACGCGCGATGTGCGCGCGGTACCGGCCTTCGCGGATCACCTGGTGCACGATGCGTTCCATGATCTCGGGCGTGGTCAGGCCGACCGCCATCTTGGTGCGCGCGATGTCCCGGACCAGGTCGCGGTGCGCCACCACATAACCCACCCGCACTGACGGGCTGATGACCTTGGAGTAGCCGCCCAGGTAGACGACCCGGCGCGCGCCGTCCAGCGCCGCCAGCATCGGCGTCACGCCCGGCGCCAGTTCGCGCGAGATGTCGTCTTCGATGACCCACAGCCCGTGACGCTCGGCCGCCTGCAGGATCCGGAACGCATTGGGCATGCTGATGCTCGCCCCCGAGGGATTCTGCAGCGCGGTATTGATGAAGAGCGCGCGCGGCCGATGCTGGGCCGCCACGCGCTCGAGCGCGTCGCAATCCAGGCCGTCGATGCTGCGCGGCACCGCGATGACGCGCAGGCCCGCCAGGCGCAACAACTGCAGCAGGTTGGCATAGGCCGGCTGCTCGACGACGACCGTGTCGCCGGGCCGCAGCAAGGTGCGGATCACCGTGTCCAGGCCATGCGTGACGCCCTGCGTCAGCAGCACCTGCGACACCTCGACCTCCATGCCCTGCGCGCTCAGGCTGGCGGCGATGGTCTCGCGCAGCGGCGCGTAGCCATACGGATGGCCGTAGTTGGCGATGCGCATCGCCGGCACGCGCCCCATGTGGCGCAGCGCCATGTGCAGCCCTTCCTCGTTCAGCCACTCGCCCGGCAGCCAGCCGCAGCCCGACTTGATGGGGATGGAATGGTCCGCGAAGATGTCCGACAGCAGCCACCCGGCATTCAGCCGGGGCGGCTCCCAGGACAAAGGTTCGGCGCGCCGCGCCGGCGCGTCCGGCGAGGCCACCCGGTAGCCCGCGCCGGGGCGGGCAGCCAGCCAGCCCTGCGACACCAGGCGGCTGTAGGCGCTGGCCACCGTGAAGGTGCTGACACCATGCTGGCGCGCAAACTCGCGGACCGAGGGTAGGGACATACCCGGACGCAGGGTCTGCGCCTCCACGGCGCGCAGGATGGCCGCGACCAACTGCTCGACGAGGGTGGGCGCGGCCCCGCGGCCGCGGATGGGTTGGAAGTCGATCACGGACTAACTGTACAGTTGTGGTGCTCGTAACTATACAGTTAGCGCCAAATGCGCGGATTGTATATTTTCATTCGCGGCGGGACGTTCCAGAATCGTCCGAATCCCGCTGCCTGCGCGCGTTTCGCGGCGGCCGCGGTTGTCCCTCTTCCGGAGTCACCATGAACGCCCCCGCCCAGTTGCCCGACCTGTCCCATCTCTGGATGCCTTTCACGGCCAACAAGCAGTTCAAGGCCCAGCCGCGCATGCTGGCCAAGGCCAAAGGCATGTACTACACGTCCACCGACGGGCGCCAGATCCTGGACGGCACCGCCGGCCTGTGGTGCGTGAACGCCGGGCACGGCCGCGAGGAAATCGTCGAGGCGATCGCCCGCCAGGCCGGCGTCATGGATTACGCGCCGGGCTTCCAGCTTGGCCACCCGCTCGCCTTCGAGGCCGCCACCGCCGTCGCGGGCCTGATGCCGCAGGGCCTGGACCGCGTGTTCTTCACGAACTCCGGCTCCGAATCCGTGGACACCACGCTGAAGATCGCCCTGGCCTACCACCGCGCGCGCGGCGAAGGCCAGCGCACCCGCCTGATCGGGCGCGAGCGCGGCTACCACGGCGTGGGTTTTGGCGGCATCTCGGTGGGCGGCATTTCGGCCCACCGCAAGACCTTCTCGGGCGCCTTGCTGCCCGCCGTGGACCACCTGCCCCATACCCACAACCTGGAACACAACGCCTACTCGAAGGGCCAGCCCGCCTGGGGCGCCCACCTGGCCGACGAGCTGGAACGCATCATCGCCCTGCACGACCCCTCGACCATCGCCGCCGTGATCGTCGAGCCCATGGCCGGCTCCACGGGTGTGCTGATCCCGCCCAAGGGCTACCTCGAAAAGCTGCGCGAAATCACCGCCAAGCACGGCATCCTGCTGATTTTCGATGAGGTCATCACCGCCTACGGCCGCCTGGGCGCCGCCACGGCTTCCGAATTCTTCGGCGTGACGCCGGACATCATCGCCATGGCCAAGGGCGTGAGCAACGCCGCCGTCCCAGCCGGCGCGGTCGCCGTCAAGCGCGAGGTGCATGACGCCATCGTCAACGGACCGGCGGGCGGCATCGAGTTCTTCCACGGCTATACCTATTCGGCGCACCCCCTGGCGGCCGCCGCCATCCTGGCCACCCTGGACATCTATCGCCGCGAAGACCTGTTCGGCCGCGCGCGCAAGCTGTCCGGCGCTTTCCAGGACGCGGCCCACGGCCTGAAGGGCGCGCCGCACGTCATCGACGTGCGCAACCTGGGCCTGGTGTCCGGCATCGAACTGGCCCCGCGCGAGGGCGCCCCCGGCGCACGCGCCGCCGAAGTCTTCCAGCGCTGCTTCGACAGCGGCCTGATGGTGCGCTATACCGGCGATATCATCGCCGTCTCGCCCCCGCTCATCATCGACGAAGCCCAGATCGGCCAGATCTTCGAGCAGATCGGCAAGATCCTGAAAGAGGTTGCCTGAGTATTCCCCAGCCGCGCGCCCGCCCAGGGCGCCAGTCCCGCAGACGGGCGGCCCGCGCGGCCGCCCACCGCATTCTTGACGAATTCCCGCACCGAGCCTTACACCCATGAAGAAGATTTCCCATTTCATCAACGGCCAACCCTACGAGGGCGGCAGCAGCCGCTACGCCGACGGCTTCAACCCGGCCACCGGCGAGATCTGCTCGGCGATCCCCCTGGCCTCGAACGACGACGTGGCGCTGGCCGTGGCCGCCGCCAAGGCGGCCTTCCCCGCCTGGTCCGAGACGCCGGCGCTCAAGCGCGCCCGCATCCTCTTCAACTTCAAGGCGCTGCTGGACAAGCACCAGGACGAACTGGCCGA
>Ga0182739_1001011_pt1 | contig 31335 bp, 29 predicted proteins | sample eDN5th30CBELigBY_FD_128873 | JGI IMG/M metagenome (GOLD analysis project Ga0182739, IMG submission 128873) | Enriched backyard soil microbial communities from Emeryville, California, USA - eDNA 5th pass 30_C BE-Lig BY (version 2) (version 2) | ecosystem: Environmental > Terrestrial > Soil >... | reverse complement strand
GTCGCGGAGACTCTCGATGTACTCCGCGCCCGTCATCGGGCGATTGGGTCTTGCGGCCACGGCGTGCTCCTTCGCTGCTCAGGACCAGGCTCCGGGATCGTCGTGCGCACGCTCCACCCGACTTCCAACAGATGGAAGCGGACTCAGCGGCGCCAGCCGAGTCCGCGGGAGATCGTGTCGGCCGCGAGCCGGACCGCGATGGGGTAGCGCGGGTCGAGCTCCTCCCCGCTCGGGGCGAGGAGCGAGACGGCAGCGACCACATCGCCGTCCGCATCGCGGATCGGCGCTGCCGTCGAGGCGGCGCCGAGGACGTACTCGTCGCGAGTCTGCGCGAGCCCCGCCGAACGGATCGCGCCGAGCCGCGGGCGCAGCTCCCGCAGCGTCGTCATCGTCACCGGCAGATAGCGTTCGGGGCGTTCCGCGAGGACCTCGCTGAGGAGCGATTCGCCGCCGTACGCGAGCAGCACCAGCCCGGCGCCCGTGCAGTGCAAGGGCACCCGGCGCCCGAGATGCGTCCGCTCGGGGACGGCGCGTCGTCCCGCGATTCGCTGCAGGTAGATCGCGCGCAACCCGTCGAGCACGGCGAGCTGCACGCTCTCATGGGTGAGCTCGTAGAGGTCCTGCAGGACCGGGACGGACACCTGACGCAGCTCTCGCGCATCGGGATAGCGCAGCCCGAGCTTCCAGAGCTTCAGGCCCAGCTGATAGCTCCCGTCGCGCCGGCGCTCGAGTCCGCCCCAGCGGACGCACTCGTCCGCCAGTCGGTGCGCCGTCGGCAACGGCAGCTTCGCGCGCTCGGCGAGCTCCGTCAGGGTCAGATGCACCGCGCCGTCGGCGCCGAAGGCATCGAGCAGCGCGAACGCACGCGCGGAGACCGACCGTGCGTCGTGACGGCGCCGCACGGCCCCGACGGCGACGGTCATGCCGATCTCAGCCCTGGTGACGGTCCCCGCCGGGGAGGTAGCGCTTCGGCCACACCCCGTGGCGGCCCGGCATCAGGATGCCGTTGGGATCGACCGCGTCCTTGATCTTGCGGACGAAGCGCTGGTAGGCCTGATCGTTGAAGCCGTACTGCTCGCTCGCGAGATCCATGATGTCGAGGTGCGCGCGGTACTCGCCGTAGCCGAGCTTGCCGATCTCGACGACGAGGTGCTTCGCGAGCTTGTAGGCGTTCTCGGTCGAGGCCTTGTCGGTCCGGTCGAACTGCATGCCGGCGACGAGCAGGCACGAGCGGTCGTTGGTGAGCATGATGCCGCCGGAGAAGTTGAGGCCGAACGCGAGGATCTGCTTCTTCATCTCGTCGATGACCTTGCGCACCTCGCGACCCGTGAGCGCGACGACCGGCGAGAAGCCGATGTGCGCGACGTGGTCGGGCGTGTTCTCGATCGCCTTGAGCGTCGGGATGCCGATCATGATCTGGTCGGCCGAGTACACGATCTCGTCGTACTCGTCCGGCGCGTACGAGCGCTCGGCGGAGACGGTCCCGCTCGGGATCTTCGCCCACGCGTCCTTGATCCGCTGCACCTTGAGCGCCGCGATCTCCTTGTCGCCCCACACCGCGGCCCGCACCGACCACGCGCCGACGCCCGTGCGCTCGGCGATCGCCTTGACGTCCTCGGCGGTGATCTGCCTGCGCGCGTCGAGCACCTTGTCGTCGCGGAGCATGACCGCGGCCCGCAGGGTCGGGTACATCGTCGGCACGCCCTCGAGGTAGCCGGCGAGCTTGAGCTCGCGCATCGTGTCGATCGCCTGCTCGAGGTCGGCGTCGTCCCAGATGGTGAGCATCGTCGGGATGTACGACTCGGGCAGGCGGCTCAGCCACACCCCGGCCTTCGTGACGATGCCGTAGTTGGCCTGCGTGAACAGCGGGTCGATCGTCGGGCCGAGCATCCGCTTGTAGAGGTGCCAGGACTTGTTGCCGTCCTGCGCGCCCATGCCGGTGCGCAGCAGATCGCCGTCCGGCAGCACGACCTCGAGACCGTTGAGGGTCTGCTGGTCCTTGCCGAGCGGCTGGTAGACCACACCGTTGTCGAGCTGGTTGCCGATGACCGAGCCCCAGCCGAGGTCCGGCGTCGGGGTCATGAGCCGGTAGCCCTTCGCCTTGACGGCGTCGTAGAGATCGAACCAGCGCACGCCCGGCTCGACGACGGCGTAGGCGAGCTCGTCGTTGATCTCCAGGACGCGGTTCATCCGGTGGAACGAGATCTGGATCGAGCCGCGGACGCGCGGCGACGGGCCGCCGTAGCCGACGTTCCGGCCCTGGCCGTGCGGCCACACCGGGATGTCGTACTCGTTCGCCAGACGCATGATCGCCTGGACATGCTCGGTCGACGTCGGGAAGACGACCGCCGAGGCGGCGTAGGTCTCGTCGCCCGGGACCCAGTACGCGTCCTTGTACTCGTCGACCTTCTCCCGCTCGACGTAGACGGCGTCCTCGCCGACGACATCCACGAGCGCGCGACGCAGCTCCTCGGGAATCGTCGGCAGCTCGACTCCGGTGTCACTCATTCGATTTCCTCCACGGTCTTCGGCGGGGTGGGCGGGTACTTCAAGAACGCTGCGCGGATCCCCTCGTGGCGCTCCTCGACACGAGGCAGTGCTCCGGGATGCGTGATCGCATAGAAGTCGTCGTTGCGGATGGCGCGCACGACGATCTCGCCCACGTCGGCGGGGCTCAGCCAGATCGCGGCATCGCGCCGCGCGGGATCGGCAGCGAGGTCGATGTCGGCGAGCCCACCGCGTTCTCCGGCCGGCCGGTTGCGACTGCTCGTCGAGATGCCGGTCAGGACGCCGCCGGGGGTGATGAGCGTGACGCCGACGTTCGCGCCGTCCTGCGCGAGCTCCGCCGCGAGCACCTCGCTGACCGCGTGCACGCCGGCCTTCGAGGCCGCGTACGCCCCGAGGTTCGGCAGCGGCTGGAAGGAGGACATCGACGAGGTGTTGACGATCCGGCCACCCGCGGGATTGGCGAGCAGGTGCGGGAGGAACGCGTCGATGCCGTGGATGACGCCCCAGAGGTTGACGTCGATGACCCAGCGCCAGTCGCCGAGCGAGAGATCGGCGATCCGGCCGGCGGGTCCGACCCCCGCGTTGTTGACCACGATCCCGACGGAGCCGTATTCGGCGACCACGGCGTCGGCGAGGGCGCGTACGCTCGCCGCGTCCGAGACGTCGACGCGGATGCCGCGCACGCCGAGCTCCGCCGCGGCCCGATCAAGCGAGCCCTGCTCGATGTCCGCGATGACCACGATCGCACCCGCATCGCGCAACGCCTCGGCGATGCCACGCCCGATGCCCGATGCGCCGCCCGTCACGACGGCGACGACGCCTGAGATCTCCGTCAAGTCCCGCACCTCCTCGTGCCCGCGCCACGCACCCGCGATGACGTCATCCAGTCTGCCATGCAGCTGTCTGACAATCAAACCCCTCGTTGTCGTGCGGCGAAGTCGTCCGGCCCGGTGACACCGCAGATCTCGCACTTGCTATCGGGGTCGACCGCACCGCCTGGGACGCGGCCGCCATGAAGCACAACGATTCGGTCACCGAGGGCTGAGAAGCCGCTGATCGAGGCCGCGGGCCGGCACTCCCGGCGCTAGCTTGAGCGCCATGACGATCTCACAGCGCCGTCGCACCGTCCTGGTCTCCGCACTCGCCCTCACCGCGGTTCTCGGCCTCGCTGGCTGCTCCGCCGGTGTCAATGGCGCCGCCGGCGGGGCTTCATCCGTCACACTGCTCCCGGGCGTCGCGCCCGAGATGATGGATCCGGGCTCGGCGGCGTTCGACTCCGCCGCGATCCCCGCCGCGACCGATCGCTCGGTGATCGTGACCGGCTGGGCGACGATCCTCGTCGACGACCCGCAGGACGCCGCCGACGCAGCGACCGCGATCGTGGACGAGGCGGGTGGCCGCATCGACGCGCGCAGCGTCCAGGCCCCCACGGACTACTCGGGCGGCAGCGCGACGCTGACCCTGCGGGTGCCAGCCGACTCGCTCGACGACGTGCTCGCCGCCCTCGGAGAGCTCGGCCGCGTGCAGACCGTCTCGACGAACGCGAGTGACGTGACCATCGAGGTGCAGGACCTCGACGCTCGGATCGGCGCCCTGCGGACCTCGATCGAGCGACTCGAGGCCCTGCAGGCGGATGCGACCTCGATCGACGCGCTCATCCAGCTCGAGACCGCGATCAGCGACCGCCAGGCGCAGCTCGAGTCGCTCGAGGCGCAGCAGCGCTACTACGACGACCAGATCACGATGTCGACGCTGACCGTCGACTTCGTCTCGCAGCCGGTGCTCGCCGAGCCCGACCCCGGATCGTTCTGGGACGGGGTCGTGAAGGGCTGGGAGGCGCTCGGCGTCTTCTTCAGCGGCCTCGTCATCGTCCTCGGCGTCCTCGTGCCGTGGCTCATCCCGATCGTCGTGATCGGAGCGATCGTGTGGATCATCATCGCGGCGAGCCGGTCGAAGCAGCGCAAGGCGGCTCGGGGGCAGGTCCCTCCGCCGGCCGATCCTCCGGTCAGCGGCTGAGCATGTCCTTGACCATCGGCACGACCTCGCGGCCGTAGAGGTCGATCGCCTCCATCGAGTACTCGTGGGGCAGCGACCCCGAGTACTTGAGGTCGAAGCGCTCGATGTTCAGATCCCGGATGGTCGATGCGACCTTCCGGGCGACCGTCTCGGGGCTGCCGAGGTGGAGCGCGCCGTGCTCGATCTCGTGGCGCACCTCATCGGCGCGCGGCGGCGGCCAGCCGCGCTCGGCGCCGATGATCGCGCGCTGCTGCATGAAGAACGGCACGAACCGCTCGTACGCCTCCTCGTCGGTGCGCGCGACGAAGCCGGGCGAGTGGACCGCGACCGGCAGCGCCGGCTGCTGCGCCTCCTGCAGCGTGTCGCGATAGAGCCGGATGAACGGCGCGAACCGCCGCACGTCACCCCCGATGATCGCGAGCGTGAGCGGGAGTCCATGGCGCGCGGCGCGTACGACGGACTGCGGCGATCCGCCCACGCCGATCCAGGTCGCGATGCGGCCCGACTCCGTCTTCGGGTAGACCTCGAGACCGTCGATCGCGGGGCGCAGACCGCCCTCCCAGTGGATCGGCCCCTCCGCCAGGAGGCGCACCCAGAGGTCGAGCTTCTGCTCGAAGAGCGCCTCGTAGTCGGTGAGCGAGTAGCCGAAGAGCGGGAACGATTCGATGAACGAGCCGCGGCCGAGGATGACCTCGGCGCGGCCGCCGGAGATCGCGTCGAGCTCGGAGAAGCGCTGCCAGACGCGCACGGGGTCATCGGAGGAGAGCACGGTCACGGCCGAGCCGAGCCGGATGCGCTCGGTGACGCTCGCGATCGCCGCGAGCACGACCTCGGGGTTGGAGACCGCGAACTCGACGCGGTGGTGCTCGCCGAGTCCGAACGCGTCGATGCCGACCTCGTCCGCGAGGCGGCCCTCCGCGACGACGTTGCGGATCACCTGCGCCTGGGAGATCGTCTCGCCGTCGAGACCCGCGGTCACGTCGCCGAAGGTGTCGAGGCCGAACTGCACATCACTCATATCCGTCACACCCAGGTCCAGCGCATGCAGATGCATGGATATTCCCGGATGTCGGTCCCGCCACCGCTCCCTGAGCGAGTGCAGCAAGTCGGAGGGCACCCACCCGGAATACTCCGCCCCGCCCCCGCGCTGTCTCATACGTGCACCTGTCCGTCCTCGACCTCGTCCCCGTCCGCACCGGCCAGTCGAGCACCCAGGCGATCGCGGCCTCGCTCTCGCTCGTCCGCGTCGCCGAGGAGGTCGGCGCGACGCGCTACTGGTTCGCCGAGCACCACAACATGCCCGCCGTCGCATCGACGTCCCCGCCGGTGCTCATCGCCGCCGCGGCCGGTGTGACCTCGCGCATCCGCGTCGGCTCCGGCGGCGTGATGCTCCCGAACCACGCGCCGTTCATCGTCGCCGAGCAGTTCGCAGCGCTCGAGGCGCTCGCGCCCGGGCGGATCGACCTCGGGATCGGTCGCGCGCCCGGCAGCGACCCCGTGATCACCCAGGTGCTCCGCTCGAACGGCATCATCGGCGACGTCGAACGCTTCCCCGAGCACGTGACCGACATCGTCTCGCTCGTGCAGCCGGGTGGTGCGACGCTCCGGCTCACGGGCGAACGGACCTACCCGATCGCCGCGACCCCAGCCGCGACCGGATCGCCCGAGGTGTGGCTGCTCGGCTCATCGGACTACTCCGCACGACTCGCCGCCCAGCTCGGGCTCCCCTACGTGTTCGCGAACCACTTCTCCGGCGAGGGCATCGAGCGGGCCCTGGCGACCTACCGGCACGAGTACCAGCCGAGCGAGGCGCACCCGGAGCCCCGGACCTTCGCGACGATCAACGCCGTCGTCGCCGAGGACGCCGACCGCGCCGCCGAGCTCGCGCTCCCCCAGGCACGGGCGTTCGCGCGCATCCGCACGAATCGGCCGCACCGACCGGGCGAGACCGTCGAGGAGGCGCTCACTGCGCCGCGCGATCCCGTCGTCGACGCGATGGCGGCGGACGTCATGTCTCGATGGATCGTCGGCGAGCCCGCGTACGCCGCCGACGCCATCCGATCGCTCGCCGCCGAGCACGGCGTCGACGAGATCATGATCTCGCCCGCGGCGGGGGCGTACGAGAGCGACCCGCTCGATCGCGTTCCCGGCCGGGAGGACACACTGCGCCTCCTCGCGGCCGCCCTCTCAACCTGACCGTCCCCGCTGCGTGATGCCGCCCGTCACTCCCACACCCGCCCCAGCCCGCAGCGCCGACGGAAGTGGACGCAAATGGTCGCCAACCTGCCCGCGGGAGCACCATTTGCGTCCACCTAGCGGTGCTCCGCCGCGTCGCGGCCGCCGGAGTGGACGCAGAAGGTCGCCAATTGCCACCCATGAGAGCTCTTTGCGTCCAGGCCGGGGGTGATGGACGCCGGAGCGGCGGGACTGAGCGCCCTTCGACTCGCTGCGCTCGCTCAGGGAGCGGTGGGAGGGAGTCCGGTCGTCAGGGAGCGGTTGGGGCGAGGGCCGCGGCCTCCGCCCGCTCCTCCTCGGTCGCCGCGAGCTGACCGCAGGCGCCGTCGATCTCCTTGCCGCGGGTGTCCCGCAGCGTCGCCGGGATGCCGGCATCGTTGAGGCGACGGAGGAACTCCTGCGTGTGCGCCCGGTCCGAGGCCGTCCAGATCGAGCCGGGCGTCGGGTTGAGCGGGATCGGGTTGACGTGCACCCAGCCGCGGCCGCGGGCGTTGAGCTTCTCCGCGAGCAGGTCGGCGCGCCAGGCGTGGTCGTTCATGTCCTTGATGAGCGCGTACTCGATCGAGACGCGCCGGCCCGTGGTCTCGAAATAGAGCCGTGCGGCGTCGAGCGCCTCGTCGACCTTCCACCGGTCGTTGATCGGGATCAGGTCGTCGCGCAGCTCGTCGTCCGGAGCGTGCAGGCTCAGCGCGAAGGTGAGCGGCAGGCCCTCGCCGGCCAGTCGCCGAATCGCCGGGGCGAGCCCGACGCTCGACACCGTGATCCCGCGGGCCGACATGCCGAGTCCGTCGGGCTGCGGCGCGAGCATGCTGCGGATCGCCTTGAGCACGCGGTTGTAGTTCGCGAGCGGCTCCCCCATGCCCATGAAGACGATGTTGTTGACGCGCTCACTCTTCGGCTCGGACGCCGCGCGCCCTCGATCCGCGACCGGGTCGACTGGCTCTTCGACCGGCTCGACGTCGAACGCGCTCGGCGGCAGCGATGACCCCGGCACGAGCGCGGTGCTCGTCGCCTCGGCCGAGAGCTTGCCGTCCCGGATGTAGCGGTTCGCGGCGACGATCTGCGCGAGGATCTCGGCGGTCGAGAGGTTCCGGGTGAGTCCAGCCTGGCCGGTCGCGCAGAACGGACAGTTCATCCCGCAGCCCGCCTGGCTCGAGATGCACAGCGTGATGCGGCCGGGGTAGCGCATGAGCACCGACTCGATGAGCGCGCCATCGAAGAGCCGCCAGAGGAACTTGACCGTCGCGCCGTCGTCGGTGCGCAGTGCCCGCACCGAGGTGAGCAGCGGCGGCAGCAGCTGCGCGACGAGCTCCGCGCGCCCGTCCTTCGGCAGATCGGTCATCTCGGCCGGATCGTCCGTGTAGTGCGCGAACCAGTGCGTCGACAGCTGCTTCGCGCGGAACCTGGGGAGCCCGAGCGACATGACCCGCTCGGCACGCTCCTCGGGGGTCAGGTCGCCGAGGTGCACGGGCGGCTTGCCGCGTCGCGGCGCCTCGAACTGGAGGAGCGGTCGGCCATCCGTCGCGGTGCGCTGGACCCAGCCCTCGGTCGCGGGACGCACCTGCGGGCGATCGACGCCGACCGGGGGCTCTGGAGTGCTCACGCGGCCATTGTCCCAGGCCATCATGGACGGATGGCCGCACGGATCGAGATCGATGACCCGGAACGCGATGACGTGCGCGAGCTGATCGCCGAGCACCTCGCCGACATGCACGGCGCCTCGCCGCCCGAGAGCGTCCACGCGCTCGACATCTCGGGGCTCACGGCGCCCGGCATGACGTTCTGGTCCGCGCGCCTTCCCGACGGGACGCTGCTCGGCGTCGTGGCGCTCAAGCAGCTCACCGCCGGTGGCGAGCTCAAGTCGATGCGTACCACGCGGGTCGCGCGCGGCACCGGCGTCGGCCGCGCGCTCCTCGAGCACGCGATCGTCGAGGCGACGGGCCGCGGCTGGTCGACGCTCTGGCTCGAGACCGGCGCGCAGGACTACTTCATCCCGGCGAGAGCGCTCTACGCCTCGCGCGGCTTCGTGGAATGCGGTCCCTTCGAGGGCTACAAGCCGGACCCGGCGAGCACGTTCATGCGGCTCGACCTCACGCCCATCTAGGCTCTCGACCATGACCGACTCGATCTACGACCCCGCGGGCGATCGCAAGTACACCAAGGTGTACAAGGAGCACACGCCCGACATCCTTGCCGCATTCGACGCCTTCGACAGCGCGGTCTTCGCGCAAGAGGGCCGAGAGATCCCGATCAAGTACCGCGAGCTCATCGCGATCGCCGTGGGCCTCACCACGCAGTGCGTTTACTGCATCGACTTCCACACCGCGCAGGCGACGAAGGCCGGCGCGACCGAGGCCGAGCTCGCCGAGACCGCGTGGGTCGCTGCGGCGCTTCGTGCCGGCGCCGCGTTCACGCATGGCCGTCTCGCATTCAAGCTCAACGAGCAGCATCAGCACTGAGCCGGACCGAGCGGTACAGCAAGCAGCCGAGACTCCCAGAGACGGACGAAGGGCCCCGGGTCTAGAAATCCCGGGGCCCTTCAGTGTCCGAACCGCTCGTCATCCTTGACGCTGTCGGCTTGCAATCCGTCAATGTCTCCGTGACATCGCTCTCGGCAGACCTCCTGACCTCCCAGTCGGACCGAAGTCCGTCCAAGCCGCCCGAGCTTCCTGCCGCGAATCTGTCGGGCCGGTCGGGTAAACCCGGCCGGTCCGACGATCCGCGATGGCGATTACGTTCCCCTTGGCACTTCCCCGATTCCTGAGAACCGGTTCCGCTGGGCCGAGGCCCCACCAAAGCTGATCCATCGCCAAGCTGACGATGCTTCGCATCTCGCTCGAACTGCCGAGGACTCTCATCCCCGGACTCGCGAGCGTTCCGCCCCCTTCCGGCATCCTCCCCGGACACAAGTGCCCGGTTCCGATCCCTTCAGGATCCGCACCGACTGCTAACGAGAGCCACCGTTCCCTTTCGGGCCGGCTCCGGCTTGCGCCTTTGCCTTCGGTGTTTCGCCGTTTCGGTAACGAAGACATTACTCAGCGGTAAACGGCACACAACCCGTCAAGTTTCGCTAGATAGTTGAGGGTTTCAGCCCGGAACTCGGGCGACGAGCGCGACCCCGTTGATCGCATTCCGGTGCTGCCGGAAGATCTTGCGCATCGCCAGGACGCGGCGGCGCGCGTCCGGGTCCCGAAGCACGTTGCGCACGATCCGCAGGGTGCCGCGCAGCCCCTCATCAGCAAGATTGCGGCGCATCTTCAAGAGCGCCATCGGCGCCGTCCCGGTCCACTCGACCTGGAAACCGGCTTCCTCGAGCAGCTTCCGCCATTCGGCGATGGTCAGCGGCCGCGCATTGACCTTGATGACCCGCGCCAGATCCCGGCGCAGCTCCGTCTTCGTCGCGTCATCGAGGTCGTCCGGGAGGAGCCCGAGCTCATGGATCGCGTAGCGGCCGCCGGGCCGCAGCACGCGAGCAGCCTCGGCGACGATCCGCTGCTTCGCGGCGTCGGACTGCATCGTGAGCATCGCCTCGCCCACGACCACGTCGGCCGAGGCATCCGGGAGGCCCGTGCTCGAAGCGTCGGCCACCACCACGGTCCCCGCCTGACCGACGACGCGACCGGTGGCGCGAGCCGCATCCGGATCGCTCTCGACGCCCGTGTAGGAGGCCGGCGAAAGCGCGATGAGATCCGCGGCCGTCCGGCCCAGGCCCGGCGCGAGCTCGACGACATCCACGCCCGCGACGCGGGCCTGCTCGAGCAGGCGGCGCGGGAGGCCGAGCCCGCCGGGCCGCAGCACTCGCTTGCCGAGCCGCGCCAGGAGCCAGTGCCCCGGCGTGTCCTCGGCCTTGCGCTCGGCGAAGGGCATCGGCTCCGCATCGGGAGCGCTCATGCCGATGCTCCCGCCGTCGGCGCCCGGAGGACGCTGAGCAGGACGACGCTGTCCTCCAGGGCGGTGAGGGAATGGCGTTCCGGTGGGATCGGCACGAGCCCTCCCGTGGCGACATCCCAGCTGCGTCCGGCCCCGGACAGCCGCACTCGACCGGAGAGCACCTGCAGCGTCGCCTCGGGCGGACTGGCATGCTCGCCCAGCTCCGCACCCGCGAGCAGCGCGATCGCCGTCTGCCGCAGGAGCGTGTCCCGACCCCCGTAGACCGTGTCCGCCGCGCGCTGCGCGGAGGAGGCGCGTGCGGTGGCGAGCAGCGCCGCCTGCACTTCGACGAGATCCGTCGATTCCAATACCTGCTCGGGCTCTGTCATCCCTGGTCCTCCCCACTCGTCGCCCCGGCGAGCCGGGTCCGGCACACTCCCGGCCGCACGAACGGCTCGAGATCCTCGATCGACACATCCGCACTCCAGCCGGCGAGCGCGCCGCGCATCATGCCCGCGTGCACGGCGCACGCGACTCGCCCGCCACGCTCGGCCAGTTCGCCGAACGGGCAGTTGTGCAGCTCCACGACGTCGGCCGAGGCGCGGACCGGCGCGAACCCGGCTTCGTCAAGATACCCGAGCAGTCGCTCGACGGGATCCGCAGCACCGGCCGGCGAACGCTGCGCATGCCGGCGTCCCCGCTCCTGCCCGGCGCGAGCGGCTCGTTCGCGGGCGGCGGGATCCTCGTCAAGGGCCGTGATCAGGACGTCCGCGAGCAGTTCATAGCGTCGAACCGACTGGTCGTCCCGTGTCACCGGCCGGTAGAGCACCGTCGGCCGCCCTCGCCCGGAGCCGCGCCGCTCGGCGCGCACGACGAGGCCCTCCCGCTCGAGCGCGTCGAGGTGGAATCGGACGGTATTGGGGTGGACCGCCAGTCGCTCGGCGAGCGCCGCGACGCCGACCGGGCCCAGCGCGGATCGCATGGCTCCCATCACGAGCGTGCGACGCCCCTCGTCTGGCCGGTTCATCCGCACGGGGCTACTCTATCGAATTGATACAAGAACATTTGGAACAAATTGCGCCAGGAGGAAACGATGCCGAAGGACCGCGAGATCGACGTCCGATCGGTGCCGCGCCCCGAACGCCATCCGCTCGTGTTCGCCGCGTTCGCGCAGCTCGAGGCCGGACAGGCGATCACCCTCGTCAACGACCACGAGCCCCTGCACCTGCGCGAGGAGTTCGAGCACGAGCTGCCCGGCGCGTTCCGCTGGGAGCCGATCGGCGCGGGCACCGACGGCGCCTTCCTCACCCGCATCGTCCGCGTCACGAGGACGCCCCTGCCCCGCGTGCTCGGCGACACCGCCGCGCTCCCCGAGGCGATCGGCTCGGACGGCGCCGGCTCGGTGTGGCAGCTCGCGCCGGCCGAGCGCGATCTCGACGCGAATGTCATCGAGCTGCCCGCGGGCGACGAGATCGCCGCCCACGACGGCCCCGACCTCGACGTGCTCGTGCACGTGCTCGCCGGCGCCGGCACGCTGGAGACGGAGCTCGGCACGATCGAGCTCGCTCCCGGCTCCCTCGTCTGGCTGCCGCGCCGCGCCCGCCGCCGGTTCCTCGCCGGCCCCGACGGCCTGCGCTACTTCTCCGTGCACCGCCGCAAGCCGGCGCTCTCGATCACCACCGCGCCCCCGCGCCCCTGACCACCACCGCGGCCCCGAGCGCCGCTCCGGTGTCGCCGGTGGCTGGAGTCGCACGAGCATTCCCGCCACTACTGACACCGGGGCAGATGGGGTCACGTGTGTGGGCGCCGATGAGCATGGCGAGAGATTGAACGCGATTCGGTGGAGGTTCTGCGCAGGTACTCAAATCATGAGGCCCCCGGAATCATTGGGAAGTTGCCCGTCATCGGCGCCCGCGACGCGCTTTCAGGTCGGCTTGGCCGCGCGACACCTTCCAAGATTCCAAACGCCCAGGCCCGGGGGCGTCAACTGACCGAGGCCGATATCGCCGCCATCTGCGCGGGGTATGTCGCTGGACAGTCGACCTACGAGCTTGCGGCGACTTGATCAATCTGACGAGGGACCGTCTCCGCGTTGCTTGCTAGAAACGGGGTCCTGGCACGCCGCCGTCGAAGTCGCGATCAGCCAGCCGGAGTCATCCCCGGCCCCGTACGAGCGGCCCACATGCGCGCCGCGCGCGTCGGTGGCCGTCGATACTCTCTTGCCCAATGAGCCGGAGCGGGGCCTGGCCAGCCTCGGGATGAGGCCTCCGGACGTAGCATGTCGCAACAAGCAGTTCGCAACCCACGATCAGAAGGCGCCCCTGATGCTCCCCGCCGCCCCGGCGACTACGCCACGATTCCGATACGAGTCGGACATGATCCCGGTGATCTCCGCGGCGTTGCCTACCCTGAGCTTCGGGCGCACCACCGTCGACGAGGTCGAGCTGTTCACTGAGGTCCCGGCGGTATTCGGCATCCCCGACCTGACCGCGATCCGCTTCGACTTCGCAGCGGTCACGGCGCGCACCGTGGCGGGAGTGCGACCGCTGGCCACGGACGCGGAGGTGCGGCTGGCGCTGGCTTTGGAAACGCACCCGACGACACTCGCGGAGCTCGCCCGACGGTCCGGCTACTCCGTCGACTATGTGCGCCGGGCCGTGCTGCCGATGCTAACCGAGAACGGCTGGGTGACCCGCGGGGACAACGGCGATTATCGACGCGCGCCCGCCTCGCGGTGGGTGTCGAAGCGGATCGTCACCGTCGAGGCGAAGCTGCGGGACTGGTCACGGGCTCTTGGGCAGGCGCGGCGGCAGAGACTGTCGGCCGACGCCGCCTACATCGCCTTGGACATGCCCGCGGTGAAACCGATCCAGGACAGCCTGGATCGGATCGCCGCCGGCGGTATCGGCGTGATCGGTGTGGATGCGGCCTCAGGGCGGGCGCGAGTTCTGGTGCGGCCGGCGACGGTCCGTAGTTCCGACAGTCGGGTGGGGCGGATGTTGATCGCGGAACGGTGCCTGGAGATGTGGCAGCGCGGAGAACGCACCGGTCAGGTGTACCCGGTCTTCGGGTGGACGGCGCCGACCGAGGCTAGCTGAGCAGCTTCCGCCACACCGGCAGGTGCTGCGGCTGGTTGGCGCCGGTGGGCTGATCAACCGGATCGAGCGTGTTGATGAACTTCTCGGCCGCCTTCACCCTCCGAAGCGCCTGGATGTTCTTCTGCCCGTTCGCCAGCGTCGCCTGAAGGTTGCCGACGGTGGTCAGGTGGTGCAGGCCGGCGAGGTCGCGTGCGTGCCCGTCGGTGTCCATCGTCAGCGCGAAGGTGGTAGGCAGGTCCGCGTGTCCGGCGTGACCGTCGAGGCGCTGAAACTCCCCGTACTCGATCGTGTGCATCAGCTTCGGGTCCAGGATGCGCGGGACTGGTGTGGGGCGTTTCGCGCCGGGGCGACTCCCCATCTTCGGGTCTGGGGCAAACTTCTGCTCGCTCCATGACTGCCCGGTGCTGAATCCGGTCGCACCCAGCGCCGTGGACAGCCACCCGGTCAGCCCCGAGTTCGCCAGGAACAAGCGCCGGTCCTCCAAGGCGAACGTGGTCGCGAGGTCCTTGTAGCCGACGAGGATGGGGTCGTCGGTCAGTTGCCGGTAGCGGACCTTCGCCTCTGGCCACTCGAACCGCAGGTACCAAGCGTTCTCGTCACTCTCAACCACCTCGTTCAGGAGGATGTCGCGCATCGCCGGTTCCGACAGCCACCGGGAACTCATGGTGAGGTTCACCAGCATCGGGTTATCGCCCAGCGCTTCCCGGGTCGCAGCTACACGGTGCAGCGCCTTCTGGAGCGCGTCCTTGGCGTTGGCGTCATCGACCCAGCCGGTGGCGGACAGGGCGACCGTCGCACCAAGCTCGTACTGGAGGTTCGCGACTGCGGCCGCCCACTTCCGATCCGGTTTCGCCGGCACCGACGAGAGATAGGACCAGCCCGCCTGTCGCGGCGCCAACGGCTCGGCCCCTGGCCATCCGGAGCCCGGGGTCCGGTACAGCTCAGGGTCGGCCAGCAGCAGGGGAACCTGGGAATGCTCGCTGAGGTATCGCACGATCGACTTCTGAGTGTTCGAGGGAATACGGACGACGACGCCGAGACCGAGGTCCTTGCGGTGTTGGACGACCAGTTCGTCGATCGCCTCTTGGAGGCGGGGGTTGTCCTTGCTCCGGTAGACGATCACGGTCGGGGTGTCGCCGGCGAGGATCCGTTTCACGGATGCGTACTTCGGATTCCTGAGCACTGTGGCCATCATCGCTCGCTTTCGGTGAGATCCTTCACTGCCCTCGCCGCGCTGCCCCGCCGGTGCGGGGTCTCGGAGAGAAGACGCTCGATCAGCGCCCGGAGGTCGTCGGGGAAGTCGTGGGGCAATGGGCCCGGGGTTCCCGACAGTCGCAGCAGGAGGTCGTCGACCGTCATCGACTCGGGCTGGTCGGGAAGGAAAGGGTGCTTACCGGTAGCGAGCTGGAAGAGTGTGACACCGACAGCCCACAGGTCGGCGAGCTTGCGGGCCGGCTCCCCGCGGAGGTGCTCGGGCGGCATGTACGCGTAGGAGCCGGTGAAGGCCCCGTAGCCAGTGATCGTCGGGTCAGAGATCAGCCGCGACAGGCCGAAGTCGATCAGGACCGGGCGCCCCCATTTCCCGTCCCGCAGCAGGATGTTCAACGGCTTGATGTCACGGTGCACCGTGTCGGCGGCGTGTAGTTCCGCGACGGTGCTGAGCAGTGAGGTGGCGAACTTGCGGAGGTGCTTGTGGTTCGGCAGTTCGCCGTCGAGGAGCCGGCTGTGGACGTCGCCGCCGGGGATGAACTCGCAGATCAGCGCCACCCGATCCGTGCCGTCGAGCTGTACCGTGCGCACGTCCCGCAGCTCAGCGACCCCGGATCCGGTGAAGCGCCGCATACCCTCGGTTTCGCGTTCGGCGCGACGTGCGTCGTAGGTGTCGGGTTTGAGCAGTTTCACCGCACAGTCCCCGCCGAGGTCGGGGAGGGGGACGAGGTACGTGTCGCCGTAGCTGCCGCTGCCCAGGGGCTTCGCGATGCCCACCCCGAGGGCAGACGCGACGGCGGGCTTGTCGGATGCCTTCATCGGCGCACCTCAACGTTCAGCTCGACGTGGTGGGTCGATCCTTCTCCCCGACGCCTTGTCGCGGCAGCCCCTGTCCAAGGCACGTCGCCGCGTCGCGACGCGGTTCGTGCGCGGGTCAGACTGCGGGTCACAGGGGCTCCTCAGGCGCGGGTCGTCTACGCGGCGGCTTCGTCGCGCCAGCGCTGGAGGATGTCGGAGCGCAGCGGCGACGGCCCCTGGAGGCGGACCGCCTTGCCGGCGTCGATCTTGGAGGCGAGCTCTCGGAGCCTCTCGGCTCCCCGGCCGGGCCATCCGTGGGCGAGGGCGAAGGCGTACACAGCCTCCGCCGGCAGGCGGTATCCGCCGCGGTGCAGTTCCCTGAGGACGGCGACGGCGTCGCGGTGGTCGAGGCCGCCGGCGAGGTTGTTGGCGTGGTTCACCAGGTGGGTCAGGTGCTTCAGCCCTACGGCCACCACGGGATCGAGAGCTTCGTTGGCAGCAGGCGGTTTCGCGGTCCCGAGCAGCTCGGGATTCGCCGCCTGCTGCCAGGCGCTGGCGTCTTCCGGACCCCAGGGGATCACGCAAAGGGCCTTTACCCGGCTCTGGTCAGCGAGTTGGGCAAGGGACTCCCGAGTGGGCCATGCGACGATGACGGGTCCGCCGGACCACTCGTAGATGCCGGTCTTGGGGGTCGCGACGACGACGCCGGGGAGCTTCGCCATCTGTGCGAGCGGTCCTTCGCTGTCATGAAGTGAGGCCTTGGTGGGCACGTAAATCAGGATGCTGCCGCCGACGGTCTTCTGCTGCTCGGCGGCCCAGGCGATCGCGTCGAGCTCGGCGTTCTCGAAGTCGTCGCCGGTGATGGCGGTCGGGTAGCTGCGGTCGCGTTCGAACATGACCTTCTCCTTCGGGTTGGGGCGCTGGCTGAGCTGTATGGTTCAGCCAGCGCCCGGGCTGATGCGGCGGTCAGCCACGCGGCGGGAACGGGTCGTCGCCGTAGGTGCGCTCGTCCTCGATGGTGCCGTCGGCGCGGTGGATGATGAGTTGGCTCGGGACGTTCGCCCGGGCAACCCTCACCCCCGCGTCAATGGCATCCTGCTTGATGTAGTGGTTCGAGAGCGTCGAACCGAGGTGGGTGACCTTCCAGGCCGTGCCCGCCGGCGAGACGTCGTAACGCTTGCGTGCCATCGTCACTTCTCCTTCCGCACGCCCTTGAACGGCGTGCCATCGGCCTTGCCGTCCATGAACTTGCCCGTGCCGGTGTCCCGCTTGGTGTAGTTACCCGTCTTGGGGTTCTGCACCTGGCTGCGTCCGGTCACCGCGCCCTGGCGGTAACCCTTTCCCGTGTTGCTGGCCATCTCTGGTCCTTTCGTGATCTGAACGCTTATTCGCAAGTCCGCATGTACGCGTTCTTGCGTACAGAGTAGCATCAGAACGCGAAGTTGTCCGCTAGTTTGCGGACAAGCGAGCAGGGGAGGTTGGCACCATGTCAGAGAAACTGGGCAGGCACATCGCCGACGCGCGTCGAGCACACGAGAAATCGCTTCGTGCTCTCGCCGAGGAGGTCAAGCTCTCGCCCTCATACCTCAACGACATCGAGCACGAAAGACGCGTGCCCAGCGAGCAAGCGATCCGCGACATCGCGAGAGTCCTCAACATGGACGTGAACGCCATGCTCGCCAAGGCCGGACGGGTCGGCGAGAACACGCAGGAGTACATGCGCAGCCGCCCAAGCGCTGGCGTCCTGCTCCGAAAGGCTTCCGACGCCGGCCTCAGCGAGGAAGATCTTCAGAAGCTCATCCCACGACTCGACCAGATCATCAAGGCCCGAGACGCAAAGGACTGACATGCGCTGGTACGACGGGCCTGAGGGTGACCAGCGCGTCTGGTACGACGAGCAGGAGATCGAGAACATGATGGCCGAGCAGCTTCGCGCTGCCCGGCAACACCTCACCCTCGCCCAGCCGGTGCCCGATCTGGAGGCGTTCGTTGAAGGTCACTTGAAGGTCCAGCTCGACCAGTACGCGGACCTGCCGAACAGTGTCCTGGGCCTCACCGAGTTCGTCGTAGGCGAGCAGCCGCGGATGTTCATCAACACCACCCTGACCATGGCCGCCGACGAGAACCCGGCGCGGCCCGGCGCGCGAGGCCGCTGGCGGGCGACCATCGCGCACGAGGCTTCGCACGTGATCCTGCACCGCTACCTTTTCGACCCCGCGATGGTATCGATCCGTCAGGGCGATGTCCGCGACCCCGATCTCGCCGCCTTCGCCGCAGCGCGGCAAGATGCCGGCAAGCTGCACCGGATGGAGTGCCTGCACCGCGACGTCGACGACGCACGTACCCAACTCGATCGGGGCGCCCGCGACTGGCGCGAGATCCAGGCCAACCGTGGGATGGCAGCGCTACTGATGCCGGCGAGCATCTTCGGTCGCGTCGCCACCATCCACGGCGGCATGAAGAACAACCCGGTCGAGGAGACGGGCCCCGCGGGACAGAACCTCATCACCCAGGTCGCGGCTAGCTTCGACGTATCGCGCCAGGCGGCTGCGCTGCGGCTACGGCGATTCGAAATAATCGCCTAGAGGCAACCCCAGTAGCCGGGCTAGTTGTACTCGGCGGTCATGTTGGTGACAGTCGACTGACGAGTAGGTCTCCGAGGGCGCGAGTTTTGTAGTGCTCCAGCCACGGTGCAAGTGCTGCGGTGAGTTCGTCGTTGGATCGGAAGACTTGAAAGAACCCCTGGCCAAGGCGACCAGGGGTTCTTTCGAACTCACACGTGCGACACGGCTTGAGATCCAGCAACCGTGACATATCCGATCGAGTAGGTCAGAAATGCCTGATCAGAGGAATCCCTAACTGTCTCGTCGCCTGTCGCGTCGACTGTCTCTTCGGTGATGCGTATTCATTTCTCTGGAGCGCTTGCGGTCATTGGGCTTAGCATCACCGGGAATCGAGCCGATCCCCTGGGCGACCTGAGTTAATCCCCTGCGGGCAAGGCGTTCGCCGCTGCCCCTTCTTCTGCCAGGTACTGGGCGACAGCCGAAAGGATCTGCTGCGCTTCTTCTTCAAGTCATCCCTAAGCTGTTTCCCGCTTGCATCGAGCAGTCCTTCGACACCACTGAAGCTCGTGGCTGAGTTGTCGCGGATGCCCAGCGCAGGGATCTCCGAAACTAGGTAGTCCGGATGGGCATTGCGGATCACTTCGACGGTGGCGGGCACGTTGTTGTCCATGTCAACGGCGATGCGAGAGAAACCGAGATCGCTCAGCAGGGCCGTGATCTTCGCGACATTTCCTTCGCCTCCGGATCCCCAACCGAAAATGGTCCCGGAAAAGTCCACGTCGGCGAACGCGAATGCTCTTGGCAACAGCACGGCATCCTCCTGACCCTCTACGACGATGACACCATCGCCCAGGAATTAGGACCTCATTGGCATCGATGCCGAGCGTATGAGGATTGCGCCATCCGCCTCGGGCTTTCGAGACACCGTCGATCGTCTCCCGGGCAACCTGCGCAATGCGGGAGTCCGCCCCAACCTTGAACACTCGGGCGAACGCATCACCGTCCTCGCCGCGCGCTACGGGATCAGCCGAGAGACCGTCCTCCAGCACCTCAAGAAGCTCGACGAAATGACACTCGTGGAGGCAGCCGCAGCGACCGGCTCGAACTCACGCTCGATCCTGCCGGAGTTGGGGCTCGGGGGTATCCCGCGGCGGAAGCGGGGTCAGCGCTTGCGAGCGGCGTGAGTAGTTCGCTCAGAGAATCTCGTAGAGAGCAGGTCGCGCCCGGACCGGCTCATCACCTCAGCGTTGTAGCGAGCGGTCGTAGCTACATCGGACTCGCGAATACTCTCGGCTTCACCGATCAGCGACTCAGTCTCCCTGAGCGCCGTAGCCAAAGCATCGAGATCCCCTTGCTCCAAGGCCACGAGATACCGGGCCAGCGCAAGCCCGGCCTGCGTCTTGACCCTGCCGCGCGCATTCTCAGCAGCGGCCCCGGCAGCGACGTAGCTGTCAACTGCGGCCTGGTATTCGCCGAGCGCGAGCTGGAACGATCCCCGCTTCTCAAGTACAAACCGCCTGATGAGCGCGGGCGACGGCGACTTCGCGGTCACAGAAATCCCACTACCCGGCTCCAGAGTGAACGGTTCGAGATCGGCAAGAATTCTCAGAGATTCGGGCTCGCCCTGGATCACGTCAAGCGTCTTGCCTGCCGAGTAGTCGTCGTTGCGCCTCGACAGGAGAATGAACGCCTCACTCATCACGCAGGCAGCAACCATCTCCGTCCAGCCGATGAGGGAACCACGAAGGAGCGCTCGGCGGCGCCAAGTGGCCGCGAGTCCATAGTTCGCGATCTCGGCTGCCGAGATCGATAGGAGACGGCAAGTCTCTGCATCTTCAGCGTTCGCCACTCGAGCCTCGAGAGCGTCAAGCTCTTGCTCGCCGAGCGAGAGGGCCGCATGCGGATCTCTCGTGGGCGCGAACTCGTAGACCCGGTCGAGAAGTTCGCGCGCATTCATGAATCAAGTATCGCAACCGCCGGCATGCCCCTCGCAGGCCCAGCGCCGAGATACTCCTCCGGCGTGACCATGCCGCGGTTGTGCGTCGCGATGTCGATGCCGACGTAGCGGATGTGCCACGGCTCCCAGATGTAGCCGGTGACGGCCTCGGCTCCCTGCGGATAACGGACAATGCAGCCAAGACTGCCGCAGTTTGCGTCGCTTCCAGGGCATCGGCCGCATCCGGTCGCACCGAGCGAGGCTCCACGCCCGCTGATACATGCACGACTCGTAGCTCGGGGCATACGTCCCCGGTAGAACCGGTGTGCTCGTCTGTGGCAGAGAGCTCGGAAGGGCTCTGCTCCGGCACATGCTGCGAGCGTCACGGCGACGCAAGCGCCAACCACGAGGACCCGAGTCGGCATCGCGATCACCTTGCTCGTCCAGGACGAGTTGGCGGCAAATGTAACCGACCGGTAACGTCTGCTCACTAAGATGTGTGTCGAGCGATGCGGCGGCACATGGCCCCGGAGCTTCGAGCGGGGTCTGCGGACAATCTCTTCAGCCACCTGGTCAGGCTTGCGCTCAATCCAAGGGCGGAGCGAGGAGGACCGACCGTGACCACCCGGCCGAGGTCTGACCTCACAATCCACGAGGACTCGCTCGCACGACTCCACGACAACGACGGCTTAGAGCTCAAGCGAGCGATCGAGTTCGGCCTCGAGTGGCTCAAAGAGGACAAGGCTGTCCAAGTCGCAGACGTGACCTTCAGCCGGCCTGCGTGGCGGTACCGGAAGTGGTCCGTCATCGCAACGGTGACGCTGGCTGCCGGGGACCAGTCCCGCGACCTCCGCATCGCCCTCCCCTGGCTCCTCAACGACGAAGCTGCGATCAGCGCATCCGCAGCCGGGATCAAGGACCGTGTCGGGCAGTTTCGGGGCACATACTGGGACGGACGTTTTCGCCAGCCGCTCGTCAGCTATATGTGGCGGCCAGGAATTCATCGGATCACCTCGCCTATTGAGAGCGGCAACACATACCGCGGCATCGTGGCCGGCGACTTCGGGACGCTCTGGCAGTTGCGATGCGATCGCGAAAAGGTCGTCGACGTCTTCCTGCGGAGCCGATACACGGCACCAGACCCGGATGATCGACGAGCCTTTGAATCCACCGCACTCCTGCACGGCGCACATTCCGATGAACTCGACGCTCTGTACGCAGCCCTCACGGATTCCCGCTACTTCACGAGTGCTGATACGCCGACGGACCGCCAGGTCCGCGACCTGGTCGACTGGCTGAGCACGATTGAGAAGGTCGACAAGGGAACGAGGAAGTCACCCGGTCGACTCCGCTGTCGCGAGCCGCTCGCCCCCGCCGATCCGATGGCAGTCCCGATGGACAGGCGGCACTGGCGTCCGTCTGGCCTCGGGGACCAACTTGCTTCGGCTATCGCCCACAGCGTCTCGGAGACGTCGCGACGAGCGAGCCGTGCCAGAGAGTTCGACGGCGAAGTCACGGTCGCTCGTATCCGGACTGCGATCACGAAGGCCGTCGATCAGGTGGTCCGCGGACTCGAGGAGTTCAGCGCGAGCGTTGTGGGCGAGCGACCCATCAACACCCTCGCCCGGCTGGAGGCGTCCCGCCAGCGGACCTTCGTCGGGTTCGGCGGCCTTGAGACCTACGAGGGACGGCTCGACCTTCGCGTGCTGCCAGGTCACTGGCGCGGGACTCTGTGCCCACTTCAGACCCAGGAGTCGTCGAAGATCGGGATGATCCGTCACGCGACACTCGCCGATTGGGAAGGCGATGACCCGCAGAACGTCGTGGATGCCTATTCCGATCTCAGCGTGGCTGCGGCCCTGATCCCGTTCATCGGCCACGACGACCCGACGCGTGCTGCGCTGGGCTGCAAGATGCTGAAGCAGGCGGTCATCCTCGATCGGCCGGAAGCCCCGCTCATCCGGACGGGCGTCGAGGCCCTGGTCGGAGAGGTCGGCACCACGCGAAGCACTATGACTGGTGCGCGAACCTCCACGGACTTCGAGCGCGGGATCACACAAGTAGGCAAGTCCCAGGTGCCGACGGCGCAGCAGTCGACCTGGCCGGCGCTCCCGGGCGATGGTTGGGTGGAGAACGAGCTCTCTCGGCGAGCAGAGCCCAAGGAAGTCCTTGCGCACGCCCCCGATGTCGTTCTCGATGACGGGCGTCCCACCCTGGCGTTCGGCGTGAACGCCACCGTGGCTTTCCTCGCCTGGCACGGGCTGAACTACGAGGACGGCATCGTGGTCAGCGAGTCATTCGCACAGCGGATGAGCTCGACGCACACGGTTCGACTCGCAACGGGCTACGACCCCGCGCTCGGTGCGGTCGAACTGCTCGGAGCAGACGCAGCCGCCACGTTCATCGAGGCCGGTACACCCATCCTGCGAGTCCACGGTGAGGCGGACCGGGTGCTGTCCATGCCGGAGGCCGGGTATCTCCTCCCTGTGAACGACGAAGGCAGCTATCGCTACAGCGTCAGAAGCGGGCCATCCGACTACCAGCAGGAGGTCCGCATCGCCTACCGCGTCACGCGCCCGCTCCAGGTCGGGGACAAACTGACGACTCGCCATGGCGGAAAGGGCGTCGTCACCCGCATCGAACCGGATGCACAGATGCCACGCCTCCCGGACGGACGAATTGTCGAGGTGCTGCTCAACCCGCTCGGCGTCATCCGGCGGCTCAATATGGGCACGCTGATGGAACTGGCATCCGGGCTGGAGCTCGCACTGGCTCAGGGCTGGGATACGAGGACCTCACGCGTCGTTCCGAGACGACTCGGTCGGAAGCATCGCCTGGCACTCGCGGGACGACTGGAGAAGCTGGGCGCCAAGGGAGGGAAGCTCCCGCTCGTCGATGCGGAAGGCGAGCCGATCGGGCCGGCCGGTGGCGTGATGGTCGGTCCGCTCTACATCGTGAAGCTTGACCACCTCGCGAAGCAGAAGGGTGGCTCGCGCGACGATGCCGCGCCCTCACCGGTCACGTTCCAGCCGGTGAAGGCTTCGGCGTGGAAAGACGACCGTCGCCGCGCGGCCCCGCAGCGCCTCGGCGAGATGGAGCTGTGGTCGCTGGAGGCGCTGCAGGCCGCGAAAACCCTCGACGACCTCCTCGCCGTTCGTGGAGTCGGGGAGCCCGAACTGCGCGAGGACCGGGACCTCCTCCCGGCTGGCCTGAGAGCGGCGCTGGGCAACCTCGCCGTAGCCGGTGTGAGCTTCATTTCCACCGGCCAGTGGAACGGACACCCATCGGCTCGTGACATCACGATCGACCCGGCGACAGGCTCACCCCGGGAGCTGGTCCGCGCGCTCTGGCGAGGCGGCGATGGTGGTTCGGGCCTGGACGACGTCATCGAGACGTTCGCGGGGCGCGCACGCGACGCCCTGGCCGCGGACATGCGCAAGTCTCGCAAAGGGGAAGGCAAGGCAGCGCCAGGTCACTGGGCAGTCGCCAGCGAGATTCTCGAGCTAGCTGTGCGCGAGCCGGACTCCGGAGACAACGCACCGGATCGTGGTACCGGGGAAACCGTCCGCTATGAGGTCGTGCTCCCTGCTCCCGTCGATCACCCATGGCATGCGAAGACGCCACCGGGCGACTTCAAGGTGCTCCCACCTCTACAGCGGCTCGCGATCCTTCCCCCCTCCGCATTCCGCGGCAGCGCTACCCCGGATCGCGATCCTCTGCGGCGGAAGTACCGGGAGATCATTCGGTGGGTGCTCATCCACAACGAGACAACAGATGCACGCTCCCGCGAGACTGCATCGAAGCACATAGACAAAGAAGTGCGATCGTTCCTCGGTTCGATCCGCCAGGCAGGCGGCGACCCTGAAACGATCGCCGGGAGGACGACCGGGAAGTTCGGGCTGCTGCGCAGGAACGGCCTTGGCGCGGCAGCCATCCGATCAGGTCGAGCGGTACTCGTCGGTGACCCTGCACTGCACCCAGAGCACGTCCGCATCCCGAGCTGGATGGCTGAGGACCTCGGGATCAGTGCTGATCGAGCCGCCGGCGGTTACACGGACGTCGTGATCGTCAACCGCCAGCCAACGCTGCATCCCTACAGCCTCCAGGCGCTCCGCGCCGAAGTGTGGGACGAGAGCGCCGTCGCGGTCCACCCGATCCTGTTGCAGTCCATCGCAGGCGACTTCGACGGCGACACGGTAGCCGTGCATCGCTTGGAGAGCGAGGACGCACGCAAGGAGATATGGGATCTTCGACGGCCTTCCGCAGCGCTCAGGTCCGGTGCCTCGGGAACTCTCCTCGCGAAGCTGGATCAGGACGTCCAGCTAGGGCTCGCCTCGGTGCGGCATGACAGTTCCATCACTTCGACGGAACTCGCAGAAGCCATTGCGGCCGCGCTCCCAACCGCAACGCCGAGCGAGCGAGCGACTGCTCTTGGGGCGATCGTCGATCTCCAGCGCGAGGGACTCGAGGGAGCGAGTCAATGGGGCCCCTCGGTCATAGCGCTGGACCCACCGTCGGACGAGAAAACGCTGCCGGGCTACCTCGAGACAAGCGCGCAAGACCTGTATGCGGGGTTCCGATCCGGTGCCGCTGGAGCGCTCGGCTCGGATGCACTACACCAATGGCTGCTCGCTCGCGGCACGGCGGTCTCACCTATCATCGACCTGCCCAACGTCGAGGTAGACGGGAACTACCTCGACGGAATCAAGGACGAGGACTACTTCGCCGCCGCTCAGCCAGCGATGATCGGGATCGCGGCGAAGAAGTTGCTCACACCGTTCGCCGGCACCCTCACGAGGAACCTCGTGCGTCACGGCTACGAAGTCGTCATCTCCTCCTCGAACTGCTACGCAGACGGGAGGGAGCATTCGATCTTCGACTGTCTCGCAATCGAGGGGCCGTGCGCAGCCGCATACGGCGACAATCCCGAAACCGGGCTCCCGGTTCAGGTAGGCGAGCCGGTCGGAATCCGCGCCGCACTCTTCATCGGCGAGAGGGGGACGCAGGCCGCTCTGAAGTCCATCCACAACCGCTCCGGAAAGAACTCCGGCAAGGCGAAGCTCAAGGAGCTCTCGGCGATCCTCCTGCGCGACGGCCCCGATCAGCGAGGCGACGGTTTCGGTGGTGGTGGCGGCGGCTTTAACTTGCCGACGACTCTCCCTAGCGACGACAGCTACGCGAATTTCCGTGGCAGGACGACGAAGCCGCTTACGCACAAGGACTTCGTGAAGCGCATGATGAAGACATATTTTTCCAGACTTGGGGAGGACGCCCGCCAGACCCATGAAATGTTCCAGAAGATGGGGGAGATCCTTGTCGCCCGCTGCCGAGAGCACGACCTCCTTCCAGACGTCGACGCCAAGCACTTCGCTGTCCTGATTCGTCACCGATTCCTAGCAGCACAGCCTGCAGCGGCTCGCCCGGACCATGCTCCTGAAGGGGAGATTTCATACTCAGCTCTTCTTCCCACCTCCGTCTGGACTGGGCGGTTGAAGAAATTGATTCTCGATCTCGGCGTACCTGCCGTATGGGACGAATCGAAGAAGCGTCTGGTAGCGGCGGACCCCCAGGCAGCTGCTGCCGAGCGCCTAGAGTCGGAGGATCTCCTCACCGCCTCCGAGCGCCTGACAGCCACCCTGCGGAACGCTCACCTGGAGGCAGCCAATGGCTAGGGTGGCTCGCCCAAGGGTCGGGCCTCGAACTGACGCGACCTCGCAAACCAAGGCGGCGCGTGGGCGAACGCCTATCGCGCTCGCTTTGAACGACCTGGTGCGCGACAACCTCGCGGAAGCCGGCCTCGCCGCTTCACCCGACGAGGTCGAACGCCTGGACTACGACGACTTCCCCGAGGAAGAATTCTCCTCGGACCTGGGGCAGCCAGATGACGACGAACCGTCCGCCGAGGAGCTCGACGAGCATCCGCCTGCACTTCCGTCACTGCCGGAGATCTACATGTCTTCAGGGCCCGAGGGCATCGAGTGGGAGATTCGGCCCACGTCGGAGAGCGCACTCTCCGACGACTCGCTCGCACGCCTCGCCGTGCGCCGCGAGCGCCTGCTCGAGCGTTACGCAGAAGGGATCGCCGCTGACTTCCTGGATCCGGACATTCTTGGCCGGACCAGTGGGCCAGCGAGCTTGATCGACATCTGGGAAGCCATTCGGACGGACGGAAAGAACAAGGGAGTTGCGCGCTGGAACTCCCAGACCGGCATTGCTGATCGATGGGGAACAGACCCGGCGGCACTGAGCCGAGATAGCGCCGTGCTGGTTGCACTGCCCGGCGGCTGCGTGGTTCCACTCCAGTTCTTCAGCTGGAAGACCGAGAACGACAGTCTGGTCAAGCTCGTTGCAAGCTCCGATGCTCTGTTCAGGGGGTCAATCACTGAGATCGCCAAAGCAGTCTGGCCATCCTGGCTGCCCGAATCCGCTCGCACGGAAAACACCGAAGCAGAAAAGAGACAGCGATCCGCGAAGGACTTCGTGCCCTGGGTCCGAGCTGCCCGCCGGCACCCGGAAATCGTGACCCTCGCGCAGGACCAGTTCCGGGCGGCTCCCGCGAGATTCGGAGCCATCCTCAACTGGTTGCGTGACTCCCTCAGTGTCGCGGAGTCCAAGAGAGTCGAACGAGAAGGCGGGACTCCCCTCGGCAAGCAGGACCGCTCCCAGCCCGTGCTGCACCGAGCCCTGGTTGGAGGCATCTGATGGTCGACGTACTGTTGGTCGCAGATGGCGAAGTCGGGGGGCGGGTTCTTGCCAGCCTCAAGCAATTGAACGGTGTCACGGTCACGACCGTGGCTGCGACGGAGTTGCTGAAAGCGGCGACGGACATTGGCGGAACTCCCGCCGACTACATAGTCCTGCACGACGTCCCATTGCGAACCGAGATCGAAAGGGAAGCAAAGCCAACCGAGAAGGAAGCACTCCTCCATAAGGTCATCAGAGAACTAGGGGCCCTCCGGCCCCGCGTACCTGTCGCGGTGCTGCTTGAGTTCGTCGAGGACGACGACCTCAAGAAGGCGGTATTTGTCTCCAGCGTGGACGTGGGATTCGACTTGGGCGAGGATCTAGTCGGCCTCGACGAAGCCATCGAGCTCCTGGAAAAGCGCCTTGGCGCGGTAGCCTCCCGCTCGAATCCTCCCGCTCCGAATGCCCACGAGATCGGCTCACTGGTCGATGTCGACTTCGCAGATAACAGCCAAGGTCACGGGCCAACGAACCGCCCGGGTACGGCATATCGGATGGCCCGCTGGCGGTCGCTGATGCCGGTCGATGGAAGCAAGTTCGCGCAGGACGTGCGCGACGTGGTCGATGCGCTGGCCCGGTTCCCACTCAGGGTGAACCTGCCTTGGGATCCGCTCGACCGACCCGCAAGAGATCACGATCCCGGGAAGCCTCCGAACCCCCAACGTCTCAAGGATGTTCTACGAGCTTTCGGTGACGCCGACGAGGTAAGGCAGCGCCTGTTCGGCAAGGCAAAGCCCCCGGTTTCTCGTGACGATGCGACGTACTTCCTCGCCGGCAATAGACACCCCACGGAGAACGAAGGGGCCTACAAGCGCTGGTGGGGAAGGTGGGGGGAGGGGGCAAACCCACCTCCATTGCTCCTCGATGGAGAGACTGGAGTCGGCAAGTCGCTGATGGCTGAGTTCATCACGTTCCTACTTACGCCGACTCGCTCTGACGGGGCCAACCAGGAACTGACTTCTCGATCACGATTCGTGAAGGCGAACGGTGCTGGTCTGAAAGTCGATGACTTCAACCACCAGTTGATGGGCGCCGCTCCGGGCATGTACACAGACGGCGCCGATGCAGTGGTGGGCAAGTTGACGAGGGCAGCACATGGCGTCTTCTTCCTCGATGAGGTGGGCGACATGGCTGGAGAAGTACAAGCCGCACTGCTCACGTTCCTGGACGACCGCCTGATTCAGCCAGCTGGTATCGAACCCTTCAAGGGCTACCAGCACATCATCGGTGCCACGAACAAGAAGCTCGAGGACGAAGTCGCGAGCGGCGCGTTCCGACAGGACCTGCTCGCCCGTTTCCCTCTCCGTCTCACCATCCCGCCGCTTCGAACCCGTTCCGAGGCTGAGCGCAAGCGGTGGATCGACTTCCTGGCTCAAGACCCCGTCGTCAACCCTCGCGTCGGCGAATCGGGCGCCCATGAGGTGACGCACATCGAACGGGGGGCCCTCGACAAGCTCATCGACCACGACTACACCAACGGCAACTTCCGCGAGCTCACCGAGCGAGTACATGCGTCCATCCGTAGCGCGCGCCGGAACCTCCGCCAGGTTGTACTGGCGGTTGATGTCCCTGGGCCCGCCATGGCGAACGTGCCGATCGGGAACCGTGGGGAGCTGCCGTCGTGAACACCAAGAAGGCCCTCATCGTCTACCCGGACGTACCAGACAACTGCGCCGTGTTCAGGACGCGCCTCTACAACCTGGTCGAATGTCTCGAGGCTGCGGGGTGGGATTCACCAATCGACACCATGACGACGTCCGCGCGCGGCAAGGTTGCGACTGCAGACCTAGTTGTACTGATCGGTCGGGCCGGCTGGGACGAGACTGAAGTCGGCAATGCCGCTGCGAAGTTGTACGAGAACCAGCCGAAGGATCGGCCATTCCTTGACTGGCACGACATCGACGACATCCAGCCCGCAACACCGGGCGCCCCTCTGAAGTTCGACGAACTCTCCGAGCTGAAGTCGCGCAACACATGGCCGCCTAGAGAGTGGCGCGAGGTTGCGAATGTGGTGCCTGGTGCCGCAGACAAGGTCGGCCGCCGTACGCAGAACGTGGGTGAGATCGCAATTCGGGGTATCGCCATCACCCTCCAAGAAGCAAGACCAGATGGGTCTTCGTCCCACCCCGCCAGCAGACTGGCACCCGCAGGGATTCTCTCGCGCGGCCAGTCCTACCGAAAGCTGCGGTTCCGTAACAGCAACATCGAAGAAGTTGGCTGGCAGACCGATATTGACCGCAGCGACCGGGACGTCGTTCTATCGAGCGAAGGCGATGTCGCCGCAGCCTGCGAGTCTGGTGAAGTTCTCGTTTGGAAGGACGGCAGCTCTCGCACGGAGCGATTTGCTGGTCTTAGTGCCGTCGTTGGCTTTAGCGATGATTCTGTGCGTCTTCTCGATGTTCGCTCGCCGTGGCCACAAGTCATTGCACTTCTCATATCGGATCCGGAGTCGGCCGCGGTAGTCACAGTTGGGCCAAGCGGGCACTGGGCGATTCATGAGCGCTGGGATGTGCGCGGCAGCATCGCAGGCGCCTTCCTCGTCGGCGGAACGCTGACCTTGAGCGACACAGGTGAACCGAGTTGGCGTGCCACCATCGACGAAGGGATCGAGTTCCCGACGCTAGTCGACGGCGTGGACGTGCTCTCGACTACTTCGCGTGAGGTCATTGCGGTATGGGGAAGAACGCCAGTCGGCGAACGTGTCGGTCGCGTCTTCGCCCGCGCAGCCCTCGAACCTGCACGATGGAGGAGGGTCACGGAAGCAAAGAATGTGGCATCGATGAGCCTCGTAAGGGACAGACCGACTGGAGTTGGACCCACCAGCGTCGGGGGCGATGTGGCAACCCTTTTCATCGAAGCTGAAAGCGGCGAGATCGTGGGGCCATCCGACTTGGACTTGGCGGGGTAAGCATGAGACGCCGCGAACTCCTGCGGACCGTTCGCGCAACGCTCGACGGACGCAAGCTGGTATGGGCAGGGCTGAGGGGCGACGATGTCGAGCCTCTGAGCGACGTGCCCGAGTTGAGCGCCGCTCTGTCCCTTATCTCGGCTTTCGACCGGCGGAACTCGGTGACGTCGGTCGCTTACGAGTCCATCTCGGGGACGCGCGTCGATCCAGAGACTTGGGACATCGACGACCACTTGAGCGATGAAGCTACTGCCGAGTTTCGGCACGCTCTGTTGTCAGCCCTCATCGGCGAAACAGCCCTCATCACTTACCGCCCATCACTGTTCCTCTCCGCAGCCTTCTTCGCTCGCCAACCGCATTGTCGTGCGCTGGGAATCACCGGCTCCCTCCAGTCCGCTTTCGAGCACAAGCCGTGGGTGGAGGTCGCCGTTGCAGAAATGGGCCTTCCCCGCATTGAGTGGAGATACGTTGCGGACGAGGAGCAAGTTGACGCCATGATCGCCCTCGAAGAGGGCGCTGTCATGCTCCGAAGGAGCCGAACTTCTGGCGGCGAAGGCTTCGTCAAGGTCGACAGGGTCGATGATATTCCCGCACATTGGCCGCACATTTCAGAGGCATTCGTCTCCGTGGCTCCGTTCGTCCAGGGTGGGTTACCAGTGAACGTAGGCGCAACGGTCTGGAAGGACGGAGTCACGGTCCACCACCCGTCCGTTCAACTAATTGGCATTCCGGAACTCGTCACGAGACCGTTCGGCTACTGCGGCAATGACTTCGGTGCTATGCGCGAACTCGATCCAACAATTATCGACCAAATAGAGCACTCCACGCGGCGGATCGGAACCTGGCTGGGAACGTATGGCTTCCGCGGGTCCTTCGGGGTTGACTACCTCATCCACGACGATGTGGCTCTTTTCACGGAGGTGAACCCCCGGTTCCAGGGGTCTACTCACGCCTCCGCCCAGCTCGACATAGAAGCAGGTGAGAGCGACCTGGCGCTTGAGCATGTGGCCGCCTGGCTCGACCTCCCCGCCCCTAGTCAGCGTCCTCTTCGAGAAGTCGTTTCCCAGACCCCAGACTTCGCTCATCTGGTTGCTCACTGGACCGGGGCCACACCAGCTCGGTTCGATCCCGCCCAGTTGATCGAGTCGGTACGCCAAACGGCCGGCACGGTTCGCACTGAACTAGCTCCTCCTAGAGACGTCTGGTGCGAGCCCGGCGCCGCGATACTTAGGTGGACGGCGCGGCGGAGGTTCACGACGACTGGTTACGAGCTGCTCGCGGATATTGAGCTGGTCGATGTGGGTTCTGCCCGAGTGGGAGACTTGAAGGGAGGGAGAATCTGATGGGGGCTTTGAACAACGCCGGGGCGCAAGCCGTCAAGGGAGGGCGCCATGCGGAGCCGGTCTACTTCCGATCAGAGGAGCCCGAGGCTCAGTCCTTCAAGAGTTG
>Ga0182739_1001009_pt1 | contig 31349 bp, 31 predicted proteins | sample eDN5th30CBELigBY_FD_128873 | JGI IMG/M metagenome (GOLD analysis project Ga0182739, IMG submission 128873) | Enriched backyard soil microbial communities from Emeryville, California, USA - eDNA 5th pass 30_C BE-Lig BY (version 2) (version 2) | ecosystem: Environmental > Terrestrial > Soil >... | reverse complement strand
CATGTTCTGGAGGATGACACCCACGGCACGTCGCAGGTAGGGCCGCGCACGGCCCGGCATCTTGTCGATGCGATGGCCATTGACATGGACCGAGCCGCGGCTGGGCGGTTCGAGACCCCCGATGAGCTTCAGCATGGTCGATTTGCCCGCGCCCGACGGGCCGGATACGAATACGAACTCGCCGGGCTCCACGCGAAAGTTGATGTCGGCGAGGATGTTCCGGCCCCGGCCATAAGACTTGAACACGTGCTGAAATTCGATCATGTTGAGGAGTACCAAGGGCTGATGAGCGCGAAGGTTAACCGCGGCATCACACGTTAACGCCGTGCCGTCGAAAATGCCGCCACCCCTATGTTACAAGGCGTATCGCAAGGGATTTCCCCCATGTTTTAAAAATAACCCAACAGCTACGATTCGATCCCTGATGGGTGCAATCTTCATTGTATTCCCTGAAACATCATACGAATCAGAAATGGAAGGACATATTATGAATCTGCTTAAAGCAGCTGCGGTAGGTGCTTCGCTGTTTTTCATGGCTGCCACCTCGAACGCGGGCGAAACGTTCGATGCCGTCAAAAAGAAGGGCTTCGTGCAGTGCGGGGTACACACAGGCCTTCCCGGCTTTTCCATCGCCGATAGCAAAGGCCAATGGACCGGTATCGATGTAGACGTCTGCCGCGGCATCGCCGCCATGGTGTTCGGCGACGCCACCAAATACAAGACCACGCCCGTCACGACGCAGCAGCGCTTTACGGCCCTGCAATCGGGCGAGATCGATGTCCTTACGCGCAACACCACCGCGACCATGACACGCGACACGACGCTGGGTCTCATGAGCCCGGGCATCAACTACTATGACAGCCAGGGCATCATGGTCAGCAAAAGCCTGAACGTCAAGAGCGCCAAGGAATTGGGCGGTGCCGCCGTCTGCGTACAGCCCGGCACGACGACCGAACTGAACCTGGCCGACTGGTTCCGCGCCAACAAGCTCGAATTCAAGCCCGTGGTCATCAACAGTCCCGACGAAGCCATGCGCTCGTACGTGGCGGGCCGTTGCGATGCCTACACGACCGACAAGTCGGGTCTGGCCACCATCCGCTCCACCCTGAATAATCCGGACGATCACATCATCTTGCCGGAAGACTTCTCCAAGGAACCGCTGGGTCCCATGGTCCGCCAGGGCGACGACCCGTGGTTCATGGTGGTGCGCTGGGTCCTGAACACGATGCTCGAGGCCGAAGAATATGGCATCACGTCCAAGAACGTCGACGAAATGACGAAAAGCCCCAACCCCAACATCCAGCGCATCCTGGGTGTGACGGGCGAAATGGGCAAGGGCCTTGGCCTGGACAAGAAGTGGGCCTACAACATCATCAAGCAAGTGGGCAACTACGGCGAATCCTTCGAGCGCAATATCGGCAAGTCTTCCGCCATGAAGCTTGACCGTGGCCTGAACGCGCAATGGAAGGACGGTGGTTTGATGTACGGCTGGCCCATTCGTTAATCCGGCTTGCCTCCGGAGGGCAGCCGTGCATGACGGCCTGCCTTCCACCCGTCGGGAGCCGCTCGCCTGCGGCGGGCGCTCCCACACGATGTGATTTCTATGACGAATAAAAGAACTTCGCCCCAGGCTCCCAAGCGGCGCCTGTCCTGGAACGATCCCAGCGTCCGCTCGTGGATCTACCAGGTGCTTATATTGGGCATCGTCGGTTTTGCGATCTGGTATCTGGTTTCCAACACGCTGCACAATCTTGCAGTGCGCAACATTTCGACCGGCTTCGACTTTCTCGATCGGGAAGCCGGCTTCGCCATCGGCGAATCGTCCATCGCCTATTCCCCCGCCGACACCTACGGTCGCGCCATCTGGGTAGGCATACTGAATACGCTACGCGTGTCCATCTTGGGGATCGTCGCGGCGACGATCCTGGGCACCATCCTGGGCATTGCGCGTTTATCCAAGAACTGGTTGCTGTCGCGTGTCGCCAGCGCCTATATCGAAGTCATGCGGAATGTTCCGCTGTTGCTTCAACTGTTCTTCTGGTATGCCATCATCACTGAAAGCATGCCGGGGCCGCGCGATGCGCTGAAGCCGTTGCCGGGTGTCTTCATATCGAATCGCGGCCTGAAGCTGCCGGGTGTCCATGGAGATGCCCTAGACTGGATGATCGGCGGGCTGGGCCTGGCGATAGTCGCCATCGTGCTGTGCGCCCACTGGGCCCGCAAGCGCCAGGAAGCCACCGGGCAAATATTTCCGCTATTTCGCGTCGCTGCAGGACTCATCATTGTCTTGCCGCTGGCTGGCTGGCTGGTCAGCGGCGGCTCGCTGGCGCTCGACATGCCGGTGTTGAAGGGCTTCAACTTCGCGGGCGGCATCACCCTGTCTCCGGAGTTTGCCGCCTTGCTTGCCGGACTCATCATCTACACGTCGGCATTTGTCGCCGAGGTCGTGCGGTCTGGCATCCAGTCGGTCAATCAGGGGCAATGGGAGGCGGCCGGCGCCATCGGCTTGTCGCGAGCCCGCATGCTGCGGCTGGTGATCCTGCCGCAGGCCCTGCGCGTGATCGTGCCTCCGATGACCAGCCAGTACTTGAACCTGACGAAGAACAGTTCGCTGGCGGTGGCCATCGGGTATCCGGATATCGTCTCGGTCGTGAACACCACGCTGAACCAGACCGGGCAGGCGATCGAGGGCATCCTGATCATCATGGCGGCCTACCTGACCGTCAGTTTGTCGATTTCCATATTCATGAATTGGTACAACAAGCGCATTGCGCTGGTGGAGCGCTAAATGAATCAAGCTACCGCTACCGCCACCGAACTGCCGCCGCCCCGCGTACATCAGGGGGCCATCGGATGGATGCGGGCGAGCCTGTTCTCGTCGCCGCTCAATACCTTGCTGACCCTCCTGGTCGCCTGGCTGCTGCTCATGGTCATTCCGGCCATGGTCGAATGGCTGTTCATTCGCGCCGACTTCAGTGCCACGACGGCACAGGAATGCCGGGCCTCGGGCGGCGCGTGCTGGGCGTTCATCGTCGAGAAGCACAGGCTCATCCTGTTCGGCGTCTATCCTTATGACGAACAGTGGCGCCCGCTGCTGGCCACCATCATCCTGATCGCCATCATCGTTTGCAGCTGCATGCGCCGGTTCTGGAAGCCATGGCTGGGCCTGCTCTGGATCGCCGCCCTGACGCTCGTGGGCATCCTGATGTGGGGCGGTGTCTTCGGCCTGACCCATGTCGAGAACGACCGCTGGGGCGGCTTGCCGCTGACGCTCATCCTGGCCACCTTCGGCATTGCCGCCGCCTTTCCATTCGGTCTGCTGCTCGCGCTGGGCCGGCGTTCACACATGCCGGCCGTCAAGGCCGTCTGCGTCATCTACATCGAGCTCATACGCGGCGTGCCGCTGATCAGCCTGCTGTTCATGTCTTCGGTCATGCTGCCGTTGTTCCTGCCTGAAGGGTTCAGTATCGACAAGCTGCTCCGGGCCCAGATTGCCCTGATCATGTTTGCGGCGGCCTATATTGCAGAGACCGTGCGTGGGGGCTTGCAGGCCATCCCTGCCGGGCAATACGAAGGCGCGGATTCGCTGGGGCTCAGCTACTGGCAGCAGATGCGCAAGATCATCCTGCCGCAGGCCCTGAAAGTGGTGATTCCGCCGCTGGTCGGCATTTTCATCTCGCTGTTCAAGGACACGTCGCTGGTCGTGATCATCGGCATTTTCGACCTGACCCAGGCGGCAAAGACAGCGGTGGCGGATGCCGCATGGCGTGGCTTCAGCGCCGAGGCCTATCTGTTCATTGCCTTCATCTATTTCATCTTCTGCTTTTCGATATCCCGCTACAGCCAATCGCTGGAAAGGCATCTGCAGACGGGACATCAGCGCTGATCATCTTGGCCTCGCGCAACCATGCGCGGGGCGGGAAACAAAAAAGGGAGTACAGACATGTCTGAGGCCATTATCCGCCTTGAAAATGTCAACAAGTGGTATGGACAGTTTCACGTCTTGCGCAACATCAACCTGAATGTGGCGCCCAGCGAACGCATTGTCATTTGCGGCCCATCGGGATCGGGCAAGTCGACCATGATACGGTGCATCAACCGGCTGGAAGAGCACCAGCAGGGCAACATCATCGTCGACGGCGTGGAACTGACGAACGACCTGAAGCAGATCGAAGCCATCCGGCGCGACGTCGGCATGGTCTTCCAGCATTTCAACCTCTTTCCGCATCTGACCGTCCTGGAGAACCTGACGCTCGGGCCGGTGTGGGTGCTGAAGAAGTCGAAAGCCGAGGCCGAAGCCACGGCGATGAAATACCTGGAAAGGGTGCGCATACCCGATCAGGCGCTGAAGTACCCGGGACAATTGTCCGGCGGACAGCAGCAGCGCGTGGCCATTGCACGTTCGCTTTGCATGAGCCCCAAGATCATGCTGTTCGATGAGCCGACGTCAGCCCTGGACCCTGAAATGGTCAAGGAGGTCCTGGACGTCATGGTGCGCCTTGCCGAGGAAAGCGGGATGACCATGCTCTGCGTCACCCACGAAATGGGCTTTGCCCGAAAAGTGGCCGACCGCGTCATCTTCATGGACAAGGGCGAGATCATCGAAGAGAACACGCCCGACGCGTTCTTCGACAACCCGCAAAACGAGCGCACCAAGCTGTTCCTCAGCCAGATCCTGCACTGACACCCGTCTACCGGCCAAGGGCATGAAACCCTAAAATCGTGTAGGGTAATGGCTTTCCTATTTGCTTTTCTATATGTCAGGGTATTACGTATGTTTTCCGCTTTGAAATCCTTGCCAGCCGCCGCTGTGGCCCTGGCCCTTGGTGTGGCAGCAATGGGCGCTGCAGCGCCCGCGGCCGCCGAAGAATTTCCCTCGAAACCGATCCAGTTCATCGTGCCCTACGCGCCGGGCGGCCCGCTGGACGGCATGGCGCGACTGCTGGCCGAGAAGGTCAGGCCCGATCTGGGCACGGTCATCGTCGAGAACAAGCCGGGCGCCGGCGGCAACATCGGTGCAGGGATCGCCGCCAAAGCCAAGCCCGACGGCTATACCCTGGTGATGGGCGCGGTCGCCACGAATGCCATCAACCCCTGGCTGTACGAAAAGTTGCCCTTCGACCCGGTTACCAGCTTCGAGCCGGTGACGCTGGTTGCTTCGGTGCCCAACGTACTCATCCTCAATAACGAGTTCGCCAGCAGCAACGGCATCGAGTCGGTCAAGGACCTGATCGCCTACGCCAAGAAAAATCCCGAGCAGCTCAACTTCGGTTCCGGCGGCAACGGCAGCGCAGGTCACCTTGCCGGTGAACTGCTGAACGTGCGTGCCGCTATCAAGACGGTGCATGTGCCCTATGCAGGGGCAGCGCCCGCCAAGTTGGCTTTGCTGGCCGGGCAGATCAACTATATGTTCGACAACCTCGCTTCGGCGGCGACCCTCATCACGGAAGGCAAGGTCAAGGCGCTGGCCGTGACCACGGCAACGCCTTCGTCGATCTTTCCGAAGCTGCCCACCATGCAGCAAGAGGGCGTCGAGAACTTCGATCTGGGCACCTGGTTCGGGGTCTTTACGACGGGGGGTACGCCCAAGCCTGTCGTCGACAAGCTGAACGCCGCGTATGTCAAGGCGCTGCGTGATCCCGATGTCCGCAAGAACCTGCTGACCATGGGATCCGACGCCCAGCCGACCACGCCGGCCGAGTTTGCCGAACTGGTCAAGCACGATCTGGAGAAGTACAAGGAAATCGTCAAGGTCTCGGGCGCCAAGCTGTTCTAGACCGTCAGTTTCGCCCCAAAACGCAGAACCAAACTGTAACACTCCCTCGTTGTGGTCACGCTAGGATAGCGGCTAGCAGACATTACGCTGCGACAGACAACAAGGAGAACACCATGAAAGTATCCATGCGTGCGGGGCGAATCGCCGCGTGTATCAGCGTTGTAGCCCTGATGGCCGGTTGCGCCAATATGGACAACATGGGCCGGGGCGGCAAGACCGCTGTCGGCGCAGGAGCCGGGGCTGCCGTCGGCGCGGGATTGGGGGCGCTTATCGGTGACAGCAGCAAGGCAGCAGCCATCGGTGCGGGTATTGGCGCAGTGGCGGGCGGTATCGCCGGTTACAACTGGGCTGGCGTCAAGAACGACGTCGAGAAGTCCGGTGCCAGTAGCCTTGGCGTGGACGTCACTGAAATGCCCGATGGCACCTTGCGGGTCAACATTCCCAGCAACGTGTCCTTTGATACGGGCAAGTACGCGCTGAAGCCCGCATTGCTTCCCGTACTCGATAGTGTGGCGCGTGCGCTGGTGCAGCATCCGGAATTGCGCGCGAAATCAATCGGCTATACCGACAGCACCGGTTCGTCGCAAACCAACCAGACGCTCTCGGTCAACCGTGCGCGTGCCGTGGCCAACTACCTGACGCAGCAGGGCGTGCCGTCGGCGAACCTGACGGCCGAGGGGCGCGGTCCCACCAACCCGATTGCGGATAACAGTACCGCAGAAGGCCGTGCGATGAACCGTCGCGTGGAGCTCTACCTTTACGCGGTGAAGGCGCAGTAACTCCTCGGCAGCATGTAAAGGGCGACCTTCGTGGTCGCCCTTTTTTTATCAAAGGTCGGCGCGCTTGTTGCGCAAGGACCGGATCAGGCTGCCCAGCGTTGTGTCGATGACGGCGCGTTCCTCTTTCGACAAAGACCAGAAATCTTCCGCTGAAGCGCTGGTGAAGGGCCATGCTTCGTGATGCTCGCGCCGCAACATCTTGTCGGAGAGCTCGTATGTCACTTGTGATCCGGCCGACGATTCAGGTGTCTCCATAGGTCCCGTACCCATGCTGAGCCACGCCGGGCTCACCTGCAAGGCCTGCGCAAGCTGAAAGATGCCCTTGGCGCTTTGACGGGTTTTGCTCTCGTAATTGGCAATGGCGCCCTGCGACAGTCCAGAGGCTTTCGCCAGTTCGGCCTGGCTGAGCCCGCGCAGACGGCGGGCATGACGAAGACGGTCGGCAAAGTGGTTCACGTTTGTGATTGAACGATGTAATGCAATCACGTTGGTAATAGTGCCGATTACGACTGTGATAATTTCATGTAAGTTTAGGTAATTGTGATGTCGTCTCGTTAGCGCCGCCATGTCTCGACAGCCCCTCCTCTTATTTGTCGTTCCCCGTGACGCCGCGCCCGCAATTCGGCAGCGCATGCGGGGTCGGGCGGCCAAGCTGGCGTCCTCGGGGTTTCGGGTACGAATATGTGGCGATGCGGCTGGTGCGCACCTGCGCGTGTCCCGGACGGGCGGGGTGGGGGTGCTATCCGTGGCGGTGCTTGCAGGGCAGTTGAAGCAAAGCATCGATGCCGCGCGGTATCTGCGGGCGGTATGCCCGGGCACCGGCATCGTCGTGCTCATGCACGGGCGGAGCGACGCCGGTTGCATCCAGGCGCTTGACACCGGGGCGGACGCCTATTGTCCAGCCGGTGCATCGTCAGCGCTCCTGGCGGCCGTCGTGTTCAGTCTGCTGCGGCGCCTCACTCCGGCGTCTGGCCTTGCCTCACCGGCCTCCGTCGATCCAGACCGCGGCTGGGCACTGCACGAAGGCGGCTCGGTGTTGACGGGGCCTGGGGGTGCACGTATTTCGCTCACGACGGGCGAACGCGCCTTCATGAAAACGTTGCTCTATGCGCGCGAGGCCAGGGCGTCGCATCGGCAACTCATCGATGCGGTCAACGCTTGTTACGCCAACGCGGCGCCGCGCACCCACCAGGCCAGGCTCGGCGTCCTCGTCAGCCGCTTGCGCCGCAAGTTTGCGTCCCACGGCTACGACATGCCCCTCAAGTCAGTGCACAACTGGGGCTACATGTTCACGGGCACGATTGCGTCCGGCCGGGCCGCCTCCGCGCAACCTGCGCGTCAGTTGGCGTAGCGCGCAACCGACAAGTCGTCGCACCGGATTGCCGGCGCCTTGCCGGACACGACATCCGCCAACAATTGGCCGCTGCCGCAAGCCATCGTCCATCCCAGTGTGCCATGGCCGGTATTCAGATACAGGTTGTCCAGACGCGTGGCGCCAACGATGGGGGTGCTGTCGGGTGTCTTGGGCCGCAAGCCGGTCCAGAAACTGCCTTCGCCCGCAACGCGGCTACCCGGAAACAGATCGTCCAACACCATCTCCAGCGTCTTGCGACGCCGGGGATTCAGCCCCTTGTCAAAGCCCACGATCTCGACCATGCCGCCGACCCGTATGCGCTGGTCGAATCGCGTGATGGCGATCTTGTAGGTTTCGTCCAGAAGCGTGGACACCGGCGCGCGCTGCGGGTCGACGATGGGCACGGTGATCGAATAGCCTTTCAACGGGTATACGGGGACCGGCTCGATATCCTTGAGCAGACGCGTGGAATACGCGCCCAGCGCAACGACGTAGGCGTCGGCCGTCAGCAGACGGTCGCTGCACTCCACTCCGCTGATCCGGGCGCCGGTACGGTGCAGTTGCTGCACATCGACGCCGTAGCGGAAGTCAACGCCCAGCTCCTGGGCCTTGGCGGTGAGGCGCGTCGTGAAAAGATGGCAGTCGCCGGTCTCGTCGTCGGGCAGGCGCAGCCCGCCGGCCAGCTTGTCCGCCGTGTGCGCAAGTGCCGGCTCGGCAGTCGGCAAGGCCTGGCGATCCAGCAGTTCATAGGCGACGCCGGCTTCTTTCAGCACGGCAATGTCCTGGCTGACCGCATCCAGCTGCTTGGCCGTCCGGAAGACTTGCAGCGTTCCTTGGCGACGCCCCTCGTACTCGATACCCGTGGACTGGCGCAAAGCCTCGATGCATGCCTGGCTGTAGCGGGATAGCCGGACGAGCCGTTCCTTGTTTTGTGCGTAGTGCGCAGGCGTGCACTGGCGCCACATCCGGAACATCCAGCCCAACTGATAAAGGGAGCCGTCGGGCCGGATCGTCAGCGGCGGGTGCTCGGCAAACATCCATTTCAGCGCCTTGAGCGGAATGCCGGGCGCAGCCCAGGGCGACGCGTAACCATAGGAAATCTGCCCCGCGTTCCCGAAGCTGGTTTCGAGCGCTGAGGCGGACTGACGTTCGAGAACAGTGACTTCATGGCCCTCTTTGGCCAGGTAGTATGCCGTCGTTACCCCGATGACCCCGGCGCCGAGGACGATGATTTTCATCTCTATTTACCATCCATGCCTGAATCCGATGATGGTAAGCGAGATGTGTGGGGCTTTTTTATCGAATAATTTTAATCCTTGGTAAAAAGTCCTGATACGGATGCCGTCCGGAGCGTTTTCAGGAATAATGACTATGGACCTCCGGAAAGGCGTCGCCACCGGATCCAAAGTGCCTTTGCAACCTCTTGCCCCGCCATGACGCGGCCACGAACACCATGCGAATACAGCGGCATCCCGTCTCGACGCTCGACAAGGTCGACAGGCATATTCTTGATCAACTGCAGCGCGACGGCCGCATGTCCATGACGGACCTCGCCGAGCGTGTGGGGCTGACCGTCACCCCGTGCATCGAGCGGGTGAAACGGCTCGAGCGCGAAGGTGTCATCATGGGCTACCATGCGCGCGTTGCACCGTCCGCGCTCGACGCGGGCCTGCTGGTCTTTGTCGAGATTTCGATGTCGAGCAAATCGGATCGCACGTTCGATGACTTCAGGCGCGAAATTCTGTGCATACCGCAAGTCCAGGAATGCCATCTGGTGTCGGGCGATTTCGACTACCTGGTCAAGGCCCGCATCAAGGAAATCAGCCAGTATCGCAGTTTGCTGGGCGACATCCTGCTTCGCCTGCCGGGTGTTACCCAGACCAAAAGCTGCGTCGTCATGGAAGAAGTGAAAGAGACGATGTTTATTGCGGCTCAGAAATAGCGTCTGGCTTTTTCAAGCCCGGCCGCTTCGCGATGCTGCGGACAAACACCATATTGTTACGGTGCATCAGTTCAGGGTCGGACATGCTGCCCAGTATCTGTGAAATCTGGCTGCTGGGATGCCGCATGATGCGCCGCGTATCGGCAGCAGAATAGTTGATCAGGCCCCGACCGCATTCGACGCCGTGCTCGTCGACGCAGGCGACCACGTCGCCCCGTTCGAATTCGCCTTCCACTGCCGTGACGCCGATAGAGAGCAGGCTACGGTGATCCTGCGTGAGCGCCTTGACGGCGCCGGCGTCCAGCGTAATGCGCCCGCGGAGGCGCAAGTGATTGGCCAGCCAGCGTTTGCGGGCGGATCTGACCGGCAGGATGGCCCGCAATTCCGTCCCGATGCGTTCGCCGTCGGCCAGACGCAGCAGCACATCGGGCTCGCGGCCCGACGCGATGACGGTATGTCCGCCGCTGTTCGCAGCGCGTTTGGCGGCGAGCACCTTCGTGATCATGCCGCCCGTGCCGATATTGCTGCCCGATCCGCCGGCCATGACTTCAAGCGCTGGGTCGCCGGCCTGGCCCAGCGAGATGAACTGCGCATCGGGATTGTGCCGCGGGTCGGCGCTGTACAGGCCGGATTGGTCGGTCAGGATCACCAGCGCTTCGGCTTCGATCAGGTTGGTGACCAGGGCGCCCAGCGTATCGTTGTCGCCGAGCCGGATCTCGTCGGTGACGACGGTGTCATTCTCGTTGACGATGGGCACCACACCGAGCCCGAGCAACGTATAGAGGGTGCTGCGCGCGTTCAGGTAGCGCCTTCGATCGGCCAGGTCTTCATGGGTGAGAAGTATCTGTGCGGTACGAATGCCGTGCCGTGCAAAGGCGACCTCGTAGGCCTGTATCAGCCCCATCTGGCCCACGGCCGCCGCGGCCTGGAGCTCGTGCATGGCATTGGGGCGCCTGGGCCACCCTAGCCTGGCCATGCCTTCCGCGATGGCGCCGCTCGACACCAGCACCATCTGCCGCCCGTTGCCGTGTAGGGTGGCAAGCTGACGCGCCCACTGTTCCACGGCGTCAAGGTCTATGCCTTTGCCCTCGTTGGTGACAAGCGACGAGCCTACTTTGACTACCAGGCGCTTGGCCTGCGCGACGGCGGAAGGCGTGATTTTCGTAGCGGACATGGCTAGGGCAGGGCGTTAAAGGTTGGAAGACGAATGGCGTGAGCGGTGCGAAATACGTCAGGGCAGGTCGGAACGGGTTTCATCGAAGCGCGGGTCGTCGGCAACGTAAGTGCCCTCGGCCTTGTCCTGCGCAAGGTTGGCCTTCTGGCGTTCCTCGTCGAGCCAGTCCTGCAGCCGCCAGACAAGTTCCTGGCAGCCGTCGCCCGTCAGGGCGGAAATGTTGAAGACGGGGCCCTTCCAGTCCAGGGCCTCGCACAGGCGTTGCTTGACTGCTTCGGGATCGGGCACCATGTCGAGCTTGTTCAGCACGAGCCAGCGTGGTTTCTGGTACAGGGTTTCGTCGTAGAGGCGCAACTCTTCGACGATGGCGCGCGCGTCCTTGATCGCCTGCTCGACAGCGTCGGCATCGGGATCCGGCGAAGACACATCGACCAGGTGCAGCAGCACGCGGGTACGCGACAAGTGGCGCAAGAACAAATGCCCCAGCCCGGCGCCCTCGGATGCGCCCTCGATGAGGCCCGGGATGTCGGCAATGACAAAGCTGCGCGATGGCGAGGTGCGTACGACGCCCAAGTTGGGGTGCAGCGTGGTAAACGGATAGTCGGCGACCTTGGGTTTGGCATTCGACACTTTGGTGATCAGCGTCGATTTGCCGGCGTTGGGCATGCCCAGCAGCCCGACATCTGCAAGCACCTTGAGTTCCAGGCGCAGCTTGCGCTGTTCGCCTTCCTTACCTGGCGTGGATTGCCGGGGAGCGCGGTTGGTGCTGGACTTGAAATGCAAGTTGCCAAGACCGCCGGCCCCGCCTTGGGCCAGCGTCACTTTTTCGCCGTGCCGGTCGAGGTCGAACAGTTGTTCGCCGGTGTCTGCGTCGAACACCGTCGTGCCGACGGGAACGCGCAGGGTGATGTCGGGCGCCGCCGCACCGTATTGATCCGAGCCGCGACCGTTCTCGCCGTTCTTTCCGCGGTGCAGGCGTGCGTAGCGGAAGTCGATCAGGGTATTGATGTTACGGTCGGCGATGGCGTAGATGCTGCCTCCGCGGCCGCCGTCGCCCCCATCGGGACCGCCCTTGGGGATGAATTTTTCGCGGCGAAAGCTCGCCGCGCCATTGCCGCCCTTGCCGGCAATGACTTCGATGGTTGCTTCGTCTACGAATTTCATGGATATGCGACTTATAAAAGGAGGGGTGTCCGCTGCCTGCTTGCGTGCGCGGAAAGGGGCAGCCCCGGCCATGGCCTGCCCCGGATATTCTAAAACAAAAAGCCCTGCCTCAAGGGCAGGGCTTTTGCGATGATGTCGGGCTGCCGATTATTCGGCTGCAACCACCGAGACGGTACGCTTGTTCAGTGCGCCCTTGATGGCGAACTGGACCGTGCCGTCAACCAGCGAGAACAGCGTGTGATCCTTGCCGATGCCGACGTTCGTGCCGGGGTGAAACTGGGTGCCCCGCTGGCGAACGATGATCGAACCTGCCGAGATCTGCTGGCCGCCGTAGGTTTTTACACCAAGCCGTTTCGATTCTGAATCGCGGCCGTTACGCGTTGAGCCGCCGCCTTTTTTCTGTGCCATGTTTAGCTCCTGCTATACAAAACCGTTGCGTCTATCGTTAGGCCGTAATGGCTTCGATGCGGACTTCGGTATAGTTTTGACGATGGCCCTGGCGCTTTTGATAGTGCTTGCGACGGCGCATCTTGAAAATCTTGACTTTGTCGTGGCGGCCTTGCGCAAGAACGGTTGCCTTGACCACGGCTCCGTTGACCAAAGGCGTGCCAATTTGCAATTGTTCGCCTTCGCCAACCGATAACACCTGGTCGAGCGTAATTTCTTGCCCAATGTCTGCCGGTATCTGTTCTATCTTTAGTTTTTGACCTGCAGCAACACGATACTGTTTGCCGCCGGTTTTTATGACCGCGTACATGTGGGAATTCCTAAATATGAAAAGCCTTGGCCAAATGCCAAGCTCATGATTCTAACCTTGCCGTTAGCGCCGCGTCAAGCGACGGGGCGTAAATTGCATGTGAAGTCAATAGCTTGCGGTGTCGGACTATGACCGATAGTCGGCGTTGATGCTGACGTATTCGTGGGAAAAGTCGCAGGTATACACCGTGTCGAAGGCCTCGCCTCGACCCAAGGCGATGCGGACCGTGATTTCCGGCTCTTTCATGACCCGCTGGCCGTCGGCTTCCAGGTAGTCGGGATGGCGCTCGCCCTCGCTGGCGACCAGCACGTCGCCGAGCCAGAGCTTGGTATTCCGGACATCGAGGTCGTCGATGCCGGCGTAGCCGACTGCGCAAAGAATGCGGCCCAGGTTGGGGTCGGAGGCGAAGAAGGCGGTCTTGACCAGCGGCGAGTGAGCGACGGCATAGGCCACTTTAAGCGCTTCTTCGGGCGTGGCGGCCTGCTCGACCTGTATGGTGATGAACTTGGTCGCCCCTTCGGCGTCCCGGACGATTTTCTGTGCCAGGTCGGTGGCGGCACCAGCCAGCGCGTCGTACACGGGCGTGTACAGCGGATCCGCCACCGAATCGATCTGGATGCCGCTTTGGCCCGTCGCCATGATGATGAAGGAGTCGTTGGTCGACGTGTCGCCGTCCACCGTAATGCGATTGAAAGACCGATCAGCGATGGATCTGGCCATGTCCTTCAGCAGCTCCGGTGCCACACCCACGTCTGTCGCCAGGAAACCCAGCATGGTCGCCATATTCGGGCGTATCATGCCGGCGCCCTTGCTGATGCCGGTCACGGTAATCGTCTTGTCGCCCAGCGGCTCGCGCTTCGAGACGATCTTGGGCAGGGTGTCGGTCGTCATGATGCTGTGTGCCGCGGCGAACCAGTTGTCCGGCGATGCGCTCGCGATGGCGTCGGGCAGCCCGGCCACCAGCTTGTCGACGGGCAGGGGCTCCAGAATGACGCCGGTGGAAAACGGCAGGATCTGCTGCGGCTTCACCTTCAGGTGCTCGGCCAGCGCCACGCAAGTGTGCTGCGCCGCATGCAGTCCGCTTTCTCCGGTGCCCGCGTTGGCATTGCCGGTGTTGATGACCAGTGCGCGGATGTCGAGGCCGCCGGCGAGATGGGTTTCGCATACCTGCACCGGAGCGGCACGAAAGCGGTTGCGTGTGAATACCCCCGCCACGCTGCTGCCCGCGGCCAGCTGAAATACCGTCAGGTCCTTGCGGTGTGCCTTGCGTATGCCGGCTTCGGCGACGCCGATCGACACGCCGTCGACGGGATGAATGTCGGATTCCGGAGGGATGTACAGATTGACGGCCATGGCGAGACTCAGTGGTAGATGGATGGGGTTTCGGGGATTTTATCTCAGGCGTTGCGGCCTGACAGGCGGGTCTGCGTCAGCAGCTTCAGTTCGCCCAGCGCCTCGTACAGCGCATCCCGGCTTTTGGGCGACAAGCCGCTGAACAGGGTTTGTATCCATTGTTCGTGCGACTCGGCCATACGCTTGAAGTTGCGCTTGCCCTTGCTGGTGAGCTTGATGACGGAACTGCGCCGGTCGGTGGCGACCTTGATGCGTTCGACCATGCCTTCTTTTTCGAGCTGGTCCGTGATGCCGGTGATATTGCCGTTGGTGACCATCATGTGACGCGACAGCTCGCTCATTTTCATCCCTTCGGGGACGCGCAATAGTTGGGCCATCAGGTCGAAACGGGGCAGCGTCGTCTCGTATTCCGTGCGGAGTCGTCCGCGGATCTCGCTTTCCACCAGATTGCAGCAAGTCAGCATGCGTAGCCACAGACGCAGGTCGTGGTGGTCCTCGGGCCCGGTGCGGCTTTCCAGGTCCGGCATGTCGCTCGTGGTTCTTATCGTGGGAAGATCGCTCATTACGCTAGTTCGCAAGGCCGGCAGTCAGTATTTAGTTTAATCTTCAATGACATGAAGACGGCAAATTCGGGGATACTTTACTCTTCAATCAGTTGACCAACACGAAAAATCAGGGGGCATCGATGTTCGGGCCGTTTTTCAGCAGCAGTTATGTGCAGGCGCGTGAACGCTTTTTATCCGTCGCGCGTCAATCGGACGCCGTCATGGCGTCGTACGTGCATCCTGCTGCCACGGGTATAGAGGGCGAAGCGTTGTCCATGGACGCGGCTTACCTGGGGGCGCCCGATGCGCCCTCGTTGCTCGTGCTCACCTCGGCCATGCATGGTGCCGAAGGGTACTGCGGGTCGGGCTGCCAGGTGGCGCTCATGCACGACACGCTGCTGCTCGACAAGGCGCGGGCAGGCGGCATAGGCATCTTGCTGATCCATGCCGTGAACCCGTATGGGTTTTCATGGAACCAGCGGGGCAACGAAGACAACATCGATCTGAACCGCAATTTCTGCGACTACGCCCGGCCGCTGCGGGACAACCGCCATTACGACGCCTTGCACCCCTTTCTCGTGCCGGCTTCCTGGCCGCCTTCGCCCGAGAATGAAGAAGCCATTCAGGACTTTATTCGCCGTGAAGGCGAGCAGGCTTATCGTGAAGGCATGATGATGGGTCAGCACAAGCATGCCAGCGGCCTCTTTTATGGCGGCCGCGAGCCCGCCTGGAGCAACCGCACGCTCCGGGAAATCTTGAAGCGCCACGGCCAGGGCCGCGAATGCATGGCATGGATCGACTATCACACTGGCCTGGGGCCGTATGGTCACGCGGAAAAAATATTCGTTCAAGCAGGAAAGCCCGAATACGAGCGCGCGCGGGCATGGTGGGGCGCCGATGTCGTGGCCGTTTCCGATCCCGATTCCAGCACGGTCGACATCGCCGGCACAGGCATGCAGGCCATGCTCGAGGAATGCAGCCAGGTGCCGCAGCTTACATTCCTCGCCCTGGAATATGGCACGGTCCCCATGGCGGACGTGTTCCTGGCGTTGCGCAGCGACCGCTGGCTGGCGCAGCACCCGGAAGCCGACGACGAACAGCGACGGGCACTCAAGTCGGCGCACCGCGCTGCCTTTTATCCGGATCATGATGATTGGCGAGGCGCCGTGATCGGCCAGTCGCGCTGCGCACTTCTGCAGGCGATCTACGGCCTCTCCGCGAGCCGGTCGGCGGCGTAGGGGCACGCGGTTTCGGAATGAAGGAGCCGTCCGAAAAAGGAAAACGGCCCCGGGAAAAACCGGAAGAGAAAACGGTTGCGGCCCATTTTTTTTAGCTATATAGTTGAAGCCTAAAGTAGTTGGTGCCGTAACGCCACGCCCCGCACCGGCGCCGCGCCGAGAGGATGCAGTCCATATGAAGATCGTATGCATAGGTGGAGGGCCAGCGGGCCTGTATTTCGGCCTGCTGATGAAGCTGTCCGATGCCGGGCACGACGTGACGGTCGTCGAGCGCAACCGCCCCTACGATACCTTCGGGTGGGGCGTCGTGTTCTCGGACGCTACGCTCGAGAATCTGAAAGAGGCCGACCCCGTCTCGGCCGAGCAGATCAGCGCCGCCTTCAATCACTGGGACGACATCGAAATCAATTTCAAGGGCCACAGCATGCGCAGCAGCGGCCATGGCTTCATCGGCATCGGCCGCAAGAAGCTGCTGAATATTCTGCAGGCACGTTGCGAAGAAATTGGCGTCAAGCTGGTTTTCGAGACGGATGTCGTCGACGACCAGACGCTGGCCGAACAGTACGATGCCGACCTTGTCATTGCCTCGGACGGCCTGAACAGCCGAATCCGTGGCCGGTATGCGGCTACTTACCAGCCGGACATCGATACCCGCGAATGCCGTTTTGTCTGGCTGGGCACCGAACAGACCTTGGATGCCTTTACCTTCGCATTTGTGCAGACGGAACACGGGTGGTTCCAGGCGCATGCATACCAATTCGAGGAAGGCATGTCCACCTTCATCGTCGAGACACGCGACGAGACATGGAAGGCGGCCGGGCTCGAATCCATGAGCCAGGAAGAAGGAATCGCCTGGTGCGAGAAAATATTTGCGCCATGGCTAGGCGGACACAAACTGATATCGAATGCCAAGCACTTGCGGGGCTCGGCCATCTGGATCCGTTTCCCGCGCGTCATCTGCGATACCTGGGTGCACCAGCAGACCTTGCCGGGCGGACGGCGCGTGCCGGTAGTTCTTATGGGCGACGCGGCCCATACCGCGCACTTTTCCATAGGATCGGGCACCAAGCTGGCCCTCGAGGACGCCATCGAGCTGATCCGCTCGATCGTCGCGCACGGTGGGGATCTCGGGGCGGCACTCGCCCACTATCAGGATGTACGCAGCGTCGAAGTGCTGAAGATCCAGAACGCGGCCCGCAACTCGACGGAATGGTTCGAGAACGTGGCCCGCTACGCCAATTTCGAGCCGCAGCAATTTGCCTATTCCCTCCTGACTCGCTCGCAACGCATCTCGCACGAAAACCTGCGCTTGCGCGATGCGGCGTGGCTGGAAGGGTACGAGCGCTGGATGGCCGAGCAGGCCGGCGTCGCCGCCCGTGGCGAGCATCCGTTTCCTCCCATGCTCACGCCGTACAAGGCACGTAGCGTGACGCTCAAGAACCGGGTCGTAGTCTCGCCCATGGCGATGTATTCGAGCGTCAACGGCGTACCGGGCGATTTCCATCTGGTTCATCTGGGCGGAAGGGCGATGGGCGGCGCCGGGCTCGTCATGGTCGAGATGACCTGCGTATCGCCCGAGGCGCGCATCACGCCGGGATGCCCGGGGCTGTGGAACGACGAGCAGATGCTTGCCTTCAAGCGCATCGTGGACTTCGTGCACCAGAATACCGACGCCCGCATCGGCATACAGCTCGGCCATGCCGGCCGCAAGGGTTCGACGCGTGTCAGTTGGGAGGGCACCGACATGCCCTTGCCCGAAGGCAATTGGCCGCTGATTTCCGCTTCGGCCCTGCCCTATATCGAAGGCGTGTCGCAGGTTCCGCAAGCCATGACCCGAGCCCACATGGATGCGGTGCGCGATGACTTCGTGGCGGCGGCCAAGCGGGCGGCCGGCGCGGGCTTCGACTGGCTCGAGCTGCATTGTGCGCATGGCTATCTGTTGTCCAGTTTCATTTCGCCCCTGACCAACCAGCGCGATGACGAGTATGGCGGCTCGCTCGATCACCGATTGCGTTATCCGCTGGAAGTCTTCAAGGCGGTGCGCGCGGTGTGGCCGGAGCATTTGCCGATGTCCGTGCGGATCTCCGCCCACGACTGGGTCGAAGGCGGCGTCACGGCTGACGATGCCATCGAGATCGCGCGCCGATTCAAGCAAGCCGGCGCCGACATGGTGGACTGCTCGTCGGGCCAGGTCAGCAAGGCCGAGAAGCCGGTGTATGGCCGCATGTACCAGACTCCGTTCTCGGATCGTGTGCGTAACGAAGCCATGGTGCCGACGATCGCCGTGGGCGCGATTTTTGAAGCCGACCATGTGAACAGCATCATCGCGTCGGGCCGCGCCGATCTTTGCGCGTTGGCCAGGCCTCATCTGGCGGATGCGGCCTGGACACTGCGTGAGTCCGCGCGCATCGGCTTCGCCGACGTCACCTGGCCGCGGCAGTACTTTCCCGCAAAGCGCCAGCTTGAAACCAACTTCGAACGGGCGGCCGCCTACGCGCAGCCGGTGGGCAAATGACCACGACACAATCCTTGCAGGGCCGACATGCCCTGGTTACCGGCGGGTCACGCGGCATCGGCTATGCCGTGGCACGGCGCCTCGTCCTCGACGGTGCGCGCGTGAGCCTGATGGGACGCCATGCGGATGCGTTGCAGGCAGCAGCGCAATCCCTGAGCGAGCATGGCGACATTGCCACGGTGACCGGCGATATCGCCCGGCAGGACGATGTGCGGCTAGCCTTTACGCAGGCAAAAGCGCGCCACGGCACCATTGACATACTGGTGAACAATGCGGGGCAGGCCGTCAGCCAACGCTTCGATCGCATGGATGAAGCGCTGTGGAAACAGATGCTCGACGTCAATCTGGGCGGCACCTTCCACTGCATTCATGCGGCGTTGCCGGACATGTTGCGGGCCCGATGGGGGCGCATCGTCAACGTGGCCAGCACGGCCGGACTGGTGGGTTACGCCTATGTCAGCGCCTATTGCGCCGCCAAGCATGGCGTCATCGGGCTGACGCGGGCGCTGGCTCTCGAGACCGCGAAGCAGGGCGTCACGGTGAACGCGGTCTGTCCGGGCTACACGGAAACCGACATCGTGCATGAGGCGATCGCGAACATCATGAACAAGACGGGACTGTCGGCAGAACAGGCCAAAGGGCGACTGGCTGAACGTAACCCGCAAGGCCGGCTGGTGCAGCCCGAGGACGTAGCCGACGCGGTGGCGTGGTTATGCCAGCCCGGCGCGGCGGCAATCAATGGACAAGCCATCCCCGTGGACGGCGGGGAAGTCATGGCGGGCTGAGCCCGCCATCATCGAGGAGGATCCGGATGGATCAGGCAGTACACACCATGGCGCATCACAAGCGCGCTTACGCAGCCTATCAGGCCAAGAATTTCCTGTGGGACGTTTCCGACGATCACAAGATCGCCACCATTACCCTGAACCGGCCCGAGCGCAAAAATCCACTGACGTTCGATTCGTATGCCGAGCTGCGGGATCTGTTCCGGGGCCTCGTTTATGCCACCGACATCAAGATCGTCGTCGTCACCGGCGCCGGCGGCAACTTTTGCTCCGGCGGGGACGTGCATGAAATCATCGGACCGCTCACCAAGATGTCGATGCCCGAACTGCTGGACTTCACACGCATGACGGGTGATCTCGTCAAGGCGATGCGAGCCTGTCCCCAGCCCATCGTCGCCGCCGTCGATGGCATCTGCGCCGGTGCGGGCGCCATGATCGCCCTGGCCTCGGATCTGCGCGTGGGTACGGAGCAGGCACGCACTGCCTTTCTGTTCACCCGCGTTGGCCTGGCCGGCGCGGACATGGGTGCCTGCACTTTGTTGCCCCGCATGATCGGGCAGGGGCGCGCGTCGGAGCTGCTGTACACCGGACGCGCCATGACCGCGCAGGAAGGCCTGGACTGGGGCTTCTTCACCAGCCTGCAGCCCTCCGCGTCGGTGCTGGAGTCGGCGCAGAAGCTGGCGCGCCAGTTGGCGGAAGGTCCAACGTTTGCGCACGGCATGACGAAAAAACTGTTGCATCAGGAATGGAACATGGGGGTCGATGAAGCGATCGAGGCCGAGGCCGAGGCCCAGGCGATCTGCATGCAGACCCGGGACTTCCACCGCGCGTATGAGGCCTTCGTCGCAAAGCGGAAGCCCATCTTCGAGGGCGACTGAATGAGCGAAGCCAGCTGGCTGCAATGGCCGTTCTTTGATGACAGTCATCGCGAGATGGCCGTTGCCCTGGAGGAATGGTGCGGTCGCGAGTTGCGCGGGCTCGATCATTCGGACACCGATGCGGCGTGCCGGCGACTCGTCACGCAACTGGCCGATGGGGGCTGGCTACGACTGGCCGTCCCTCGTGGCCCGGACGGCGCCTGGGGCGGTCGGCACTCCCGGATCGATTCTCGGTCCATTTGCATCATGCGCGAGACACTCGCGCGCCACGACGCCCTGGCGGACTTTGCCTTCGCGATGCAGGGCCTTGGCAGCGGCGCCATTTCGCTGGCTGGCAGCGATGCCCTGCGTGAAGAGTATCTGCCGCAAGTGGCAAGCGGCCGTGCCATTGCGGCCTTTGCCCTGTCCGAGCCAGAGGCCGGATCCGACGTGGCGGCCATGGCCTGCACGGCCCGCGCGGAGGGGGACGACTATGTGCTGGATGGCGAGAAAACGTGGATTTCCAATGGTGGCATCGCCGACTTCTATTGCGTGTTCGCGCGTAGCGGCGAGGCGCCGGGAGCGCGTGGCATCAGCGCCTTTCTTGTCGATGCCGATACGCCGGGATTGAGCATTTCCGAGCGCATCGATGTCATCGCGCCGCACCCCCTCGCCACCTTGCGGTTCGATGGCTGCCGCGTTCCGGCCAGTCGTCGCCTGGGGGATGCGGGCCAGGGCTTCAAGATAGCCATGATGACGCTGGACATCTTTCGTGCGTCGGTGGCCGCCGCGGCATTGGGGTTCGCGCGGCGCGCCCTCGACGAAGCCTTGTCGCGCGCCACGTCCCGCCGCATGTTCGGCCAGACGCTCGGCGACCTGCAACTGACGCAAGCGGCGCTGGGCGATATGGCGTGCCAGATCGATGCCGCGGCGCTGCTCACGTATCGGGCCGCCTGGCTGCGCGATGTGAAGGGTGTGCGCACGACGCGTGAGGCCGCCATGGCCAAGATGGCGGCCACGGAATCGGCGCAGTGGGTCATCGACCGGGCCTTGCAGATGTTCGGCGGAGCCGGCGTGGTGTCGGGCGCGCCGGTCGAAAAGCTGTATCGGGAGATTCGCGCCTTACGGATCTACGAAGGCGCGACGGAAGTGCAGAAGTTGATCATTGCCCGGGAGTTGCTCAAGGACGGTCCCGGCGGCTGAATGAATACCGGAATGCGGCACGCTGCCAAGTCGGACAGCAGTGCTGCACCGCCCCAGGCAGGCATAGCAAGATGCTGGACTGCAAGACCCCCAATTCTTTTGGCCGTTTTGTCGTCCATATAAAGGAGACAAGGTAAAGAGAATGGAAAAATCAGCCCATATAGACACCTACGCGAGGGATCATCTGCCCCCGCTGGATGAGTGGCCCGAGCTGCTGCTTGATGGTAACCCCGACGTTGCGTACCCGCCCCGCCTGAATTGTGCCGTCGCATTGGTCGACGACCTGGTCGCGGCCGGCCATGGCGATCGCATCGCCTTGCATTGGCGCGAGGGTAGCGAACGGCGCAGCATGAGCTACCGCCGGCTCATGGAACTGTGCAACCAGATCGCACACGTGCTTGTCGAGGACTTGGGATTGGTGCCCGGTAATCGCGTGTTGCTGCGCGGCCCCAACAATGTGATGATGGCCGCCACATGGCTGGCCGCAGTCAAGGCGGGGCTGGTCACGGTTCCGACCATGCCCCTACTGCGCGCGGGCGAACTCAAGAAGATCATCGACAAGGCAAAGGTGCAGGCCGTGCTGTGCGACCGACGGCTATCCGAAGAGGTGGCTCACTGCATGGACACCGCCCATCCGTGCTACAGCGCGGACCTGAAGCACGTCTGCTACTTCCATGACGATGCGCCGGACAGCCTGGATGTCCTCGCGCAATCGAAGCCCTCCGACTTCACTGCGTGCGACACGGCCGTCGACGATGTCTGCCTGATCGCCTTCACCAGCGGAACGACGGGCAAGCCCAAGGGGTGCATGCATTTCCATCGCGATGTCCTCGCCATGTGCGATACCTTTGCACGCCATACCCTCAAGATCGAGGCGGACGATATCGTGTGCGGCACACCGCCCCTGGCGTTCACCTTCGGATTGGGTGGCCTGCTTTGCTTCCCCTTGCGCGTGGGCGCTGCCTCTGTACTGACGGAGCGCCTGACACCCGACGACATGCTCGCCACGGTGGACGATTTCGGCGTCACCATGACCTTCACCGCGCCGACGTTCTACCGCCAGATGGCGGCCCTGGTCGACAAGCATGATCTGTCTTCGCTAAAGAACTCCGTGTCGGCCGGTGAAGCCTTGCCCGACGCGACGCGCCAGCTTTGGAAGAACGCCACAGGTGTGGAAATGATCGACGGCATCGGCGGCACCGAAATGATCCACGTCTATGTGTCCAGCGCGGGCAGCGACGTGCGGCGTGGCGCCATCGGCAAGGTGGTGCCGGGCTACGTCGCACAGGTCGTCGACGAAAACCTGCAGCCGGTCGCGCCTGGCACAGTGGGTCGCCTGGCGGTCAAGGGCCCCACCGGCTGCCGTTACCTGGATGATGAACGTCAGCGCGTGTTCGTCCAGCAAGGGTGGAACCTGCCCGGAGATACGTTCGCCATGGATGAGGACGGCTACCTGTATTACCAGGCCCGGAACGACGACATGATCATTTCTGCCGGCTACAACATTGCTGGCCCAGAGGTCGAAGGCACGCTGCTGCTGCACGAAGCCGTCGCGGAATGCGGCGTGGTCGGACAGCCGGACCCCGAGCGCGGCAATATCGTGAAGGCCTTCATCGTGCTGAAGCCGGGCTATCCGGAAGACGCCGGAATGGTGAAGGTGCTACAGGATCATGTCCGGTCGGCGATCGCGCCGTACAAGTATCCGCGCGCCATCGAATTCGTGGATAGCCTGCCGCGCACGGAGACGGGCAAGCTGCAACGCTATGTGCTGCGACAGCGCGCTCAAGGCTGATGAAGTTGGCCCCCATTTTCTAGGTTCGACGCTGCTTGCCGGCCCACCGCGCCGGCAGGTTCTGATTTTTTGATATTGCAGCCATGGAGCGCTGCGTTCGCCTGCTGAAGAAGGAAGACGAAAAGATGAAGACTTTGCAACCGCCAAGCTGGCTGGAGCCGCGCGGCTACGCCAACGGGATCATGACCGAAATGACCGCAGGCAGCCGCCTGGTGTTTGTCGGTGGGCAAGTGGGCTGGAACGAACAACAACAGTTCGAAACGGACGACTTCGCGGAACAGGTGGGGCAGACGCTGAGGAATATCGTGGCCATTCTGAAGGAGGCGGGCGGGGGACCGGAGCACATCACGCGGATGACGTGGTATGTGTGCGACAAGAAGGAGTATGTGGAGTCACTGCGTGAGGTGGGTCGCCACTATCGGGAGATTATTGGCCGTCATTATCCGGCGATGACGGCGGTGCAGGTGGCGGACCTGATCGAGGATCGCGCGCGAGTGGAGATTGAGGTGACTGCAGTGGTTCCGGCGCAGTCCCATTGAAGCGTGGAGGGTCGCTAAGTGGGCAGGTAGAAGGTCGCTAAGTGGGGCAGGCAGAAGATCGCTAAGCGGGCAGGCAGAAGATCGTTAAGCGGGCAGGGGGCCTATCCGCCGGGCTAGACGATCACGGTCCCGTGCCGGGACTTCGCGGCCAGTTACACCGAATCGGAGCGGGCGCGAACTCGCACGGGACAGCCTTATGGCTGTCCAAGTGCTCAAACATGCGCGCCCTTTCTCCTCCGATTCGGCGCGACTGGCCGCCGTGCTCGAAAATCGCCCGGCCGATAGGCCCCCTGCCCGCCACGGCCATCATGGCATGCATAGAGAGTCGGAAGAGTCGCCCACATCTATCGCTACGACGTCACAGCATGGAATTCCGCAGGCGTCCGGGGGTGGGGGGCCCGCCGGCGATTCGCGCGTGGCCCGGCCGGGTGAACTTTCATGGCATGCATAGAGAGTCGGGAAGAGTCGCCCACGTCTATCGCTACGACGTCACACCATGCTATTCCGCAGGCATCCCGGGGCGGGGGCCCGCCCGGCGATTCGGGCACGTGGCCCGGCCGGGTGAACTTCCATGGCATGCATAGAGAGTCGGAAGAGTCGCCCGCATCTATCGCTACGACGTCACAGCATGCTATTCCGCAGGCGTCCCGGGGTGGGGGCCCGCCCGGCGATTCGGGCGCGTGGCCCGGCCGGGTGAACTTTCATGGCATGCATAGAGAGTCGGGAAGAGTCGCCCACATCTATCGCTACGACGTCTCACCATGCTATTCCGCAGGTGTCCGGGGGTGGGGGGGCCCGCCGGCGATTCGGGCACGTCGCCCGGTCGGCTGAAATTAGGGAGGCAAGTGCGGGCTGTTTGAGCGCGGCTTAACGGACGACAGTCCGTTCGCGCGAGTTCCCGCACGCCCCAATTTCAGTTGGCCGGGCGAGCAGTTCCAGCGACGCTGGAACCGTGCACGTCAGCCGAAGGGTCTCCCATCCTCGGGCGCCGTGTAAAGAGCCGGGTAACGCATCAAGCACGTGATGCCGTGTAAAGAACCGGCGGCGTATCGACTACGCCATCCGGTATCAAGGCCGAATCTGCTTACTTCGCCAGATCCGCGAAAACTTCCTCTGCCGCGTCGAGCGTCGCGCCGATGACTGCGTCATCGTGAGTTGACGACACGAAGCCTGCCTCGAACGCCGACGGAGCGAAATAGACCCCTTTCACCAGCATGCCGTGGAAGAAGCGCTTGAACTTCTCGACATTGCACAGCGACACCTCGGCGAAGGTCTTCGGTACTTGCTCGCAGAAGTACATCCCGAACATGCCGCCCACGAAATCCGTGCACAGCGTCACGCCTGCAGCGTTGGCTCGCGCCGCCAGGCCTTCGGTCAGCTTCTGCGTCTGCGCCGACAGGCGATCGTAAAAGCCGGGTTCCGACAGCAGCTTAAGCGTGGCCAGGCCCGCCGCGACCGCGACCGGATTGCCGGACAGCGTGCCGGCCTGGTAGACGCTCCCCAAAGGCGCGATATGTTCCATGATGTCCGCACGGCCGCCGAAGGCGCCGACGGGCATGCCGCCGCCGATGACCTTGGCCAGTGTCGTCAGGTCGGGTGTGACGCCCGTCAATCCCTGGACGCCTTGCGGCCCGGTACGGAAACCTGTCATCACTTCGTCGAAAATCAGGAGCGCCCCGTATTGCGTGCACAATGACCGCAAGCCTTCCAGGAAGCCCGGTTGCGGCTTGATCAGGTTCATGTTTCCAGCTATCGGCTCCACGATGATGCAGGCGATGTCGTTGCCGTATTGGACGAACGCCGCTTCCACTGCGTCCAGGTCGTTGTAGTCCAGTACCAGCGTGTGCTGGATGAACTCGGCCGGGACGCCCGCCGATGTCGGATTGCCGAACGTCATCAGGCCGGACCCCGCCTTGACCAGCAGGCTGTCCGCGTGGCCGTGATAGCAGCCTTCGAATTTGATGATCTTCGATCGTCCGGTGGCCCCGCGTGCCAGCCGGATGGCGGTCATCGTCGCCTCGGTGCCGGAACTGACGAGTCTCAGTTTCTCGATGGACGGGATCCGGGCCGCGATTTCTTCCGCGATCTCGATTTCGCCTTCCGTTGGTGCCCCGAAGGACAGTCCCCCGGTGGCCGCTTCCTGTACGGCCTTGACCACGTCCGGGTGGGCATGGCCCAGGATGGCAGGTCCCCATGACCCCACATAGTCGATATAGCGGACATCCTCGGCGTCCCACATGTACGGGCCCTGGGCGCGCTTGATGAATCGGGGCGCGCCGCCGACCGAGCGGAAGGCCCGGACGGGCGAGTTCACGCCGCCAGGTATCGTGCGGCAAGCACGATCAAATAATTCTGTATTGCGAGACATGTTCAGGACTCTAAGCAGGAATGATAAGAAAAGGCAGGCTATAGCATAACAAGTGACGTCGCCGGCCCGCCTTCGGGAGGCGCGGGCCGCTGCCTGATCTTGAAGGGCGGCCTTATAAATTCCTGACCGGAAAGCCGCGAAAAAATCGGATCAGCCGGCGAACAGCGCCTGGCAGCGCGCCGCCGTCGCCCGGATGTCCGGCGCGTCGAACAGGCCGCTGATGAGGGCGATGCTGTCAGCCCCCGCATGGACGACGGGGGCCGCGTTGTCGGCCGTGATGCCCCCGATGGCAACCACGGCGGTGCGCGGCCGGATCGGGCTGCTTTCCGTCAAGGCGCGGCCCTCGGCGATATGGTCCAGCGAGGCTCGTACGGCGTTTGGCTTGCTGCTGGACGGGTACATCGCCCCGAAAGCGATGTAGTCCACATCGGCCTTCAGCGCTTCGGCAGCCAGGCGCGGGTCGTTGTAGCACGAGCAGCCGATGATCTTGTCGGATCCCAGCGCGAGCCGTGCCTGCGCAAGACTGCCGTCTTCGCGACCCAGGTGCACGCCGTCGGCATCGATCAGGGCGGCTAGCCGCCAATCATCATTGATGATCAGCAGCAGGCCCAGCTTGTGACAGCGCTCGGCGACTCGGCGCACCTGCACCAGCCTTGCCTCGGGCGCGATGGTCTTGCGACGCCATTGCAGCGCGACCATGCCGCCTTCGGCGGCGTCGTCAATGGCGGCGAGCAGCCTGTCGGTGTCATCCCATTCGGGCGTGACGCCGTACAAACCGGAGGGGAATCGGGTTCGGATTCTCATGCCATGGAACGGTCGATAATGCGTTGGCCCATGCCGGGCTGGAAGGAGCGCGCCACCAGTGGCGCCGCTGTCGAAATCGCGGCGTCAACCGCCTTCTGGACATCGAGGCCGCGGGCGAGCTGCGCGGCGATCGCGCAGGTCAGCGGCCCGTCTGCATCGATCAGCCGCGAAGGAGGCGCCTGCCAATTCCAGTTGGCTGTTTCGCCTTGCTGGCCCTGGAGCAGATGGCTGCCGTGGCCCGGCCTTAATGGCGCGCCGGTCGTCAACACCCACTTGGTGCCGTACTGCAGGAGTGCGTGCGCCGGCGATTCGGCGTCGGTTCCGGCAAAGACCCCTTGGGCCTGCCACTGCTGCAGCAGGTTGTGCTCGGCGACGACAATATCCGTTTGGGGAAGCAGCAACTCGAAAATGGCCAGCTGCACGTCTTCGACATCCACGTTGTCGACCAGTGTTTCGTCAGGCAGGCGCTGCAAGTGCAAGACCAAAGGCACGTGGCTGTAGTCTGCCGCGATCTGCGCAAGCACGCTAATGGATTCCGTTGTATAAAGTGGGCCCACTTTGATGGCCTGGACGCGCATGTCTTCAAGCAGGCACCGCGCCTGGTCGTCAATAAGCTCGGGTGCAGTCGGCTGGATTTCCTCGGTGGCGGCCGTATCCTGGACGGTCACCGCAGTCAGTGTTGCCAGGGCATGACAGCCCAGGCCGGCGCAGGTAACCGCATCGGCAGGCAGGCCACTCGAACCCGATGGATCAAAAGGCCCGAAAATAAGAATCAGGGGTGGGCATGAAGCTTGCACAGCGTGGGTCGTCAAGTAAGTACGCAGAGTCTCGGGGTAACATCAAAGACATTGCCCTTGGGTTTAGTAACATTGGCCCCATTCTAATAGAAGCGTTCACTGTCCGCCGGATATTGAACTTGTAAATTTCAGTGAGTGTCGAACATGCGTACGTGGATGTGCCTTATTTGCGGTTGGATTTATGATGAAGAAGCGGGCTTGCCCGAAGAAGGGATCGCTCCCGGAACCTTGTGGGAGGATGTACCGCCTAACTGGGTATGCCCCGAATGCGGGGCCCGCAAAGAGGATTTTGAACTGATCGAGGTATAAGGGCCCTGCCGCTTGTGGCCGAGCCATTCAGGAGGGCGAGTCATGGTCAACACAACTCATCGACCCGAAGCCGAATCCAGCGTCGACTTGTCCCAGCAGCTGCTCCTCGCAATGCCGGGGAAGGTGGCCGGAAATCTGGCAAATACCGTTATTTTCGTGTGCGAGCATACCGAGCACGGTGCGTTGGGCCTGGTCATCAACCGGCCTACCGATCTTACCGTGGGCGATCTGCTCAAGCGCATCGATCTGGATTTGTCGCTCGAAATCGGCATCGTGCAAGATGCGCCCGTCTTCTTCGGCGGCCCGGTTCAGACGGACCGGGGCTTTGTCCTGCACGCGCCGGTCGGGGGCTATAGCTCCAGCATTGCGTTGGGCGATATCGCATTGACGACATCGCGCGACGTGCTGCAGGACGTCGCTCAGGGCCGTGGTCCGCGCAGCCTTCTGGTAACACTGGGCTATGCGGGTTGGGGCGCGGGGCAGCTGGAAAGCGAGATGTCGCAAAATGCCTGGATCAATGTGGCTGCCACCAACGAGATCCTGTTCAATACGCCGGCCGAGAATCGCTACGAGGTGGCGCTGAGTCAATTGGGCATCCATCCGGCGATGCTGGCCGGCGACGCGGGACATGCCTGACGAGACTCTGCTGGCGTTCGACTATGGCACCCGGAAGATCGGGGTCGCCATTGGCAATACCCTGACGCGGGTGGCACGCCCGTTGGAAATCCTGTATCCCGTCACGCGCGAGCAGCGCTTCCAGGCCATCGGGCGGTTGCTCGATGCCTGGCAGCCGGACCGGGTCATTGTGGGTCTGCCCTTGACGCTCGCGGGGGAAGATCAGTACGCCTCGCTGCGCTGCCGGCGCTTCGCGAACCAGTTGCGCGGGCGTTACGGTGTGGCCGTCGAACTTGTCGACGAGCGCGGATCGAGCATGGAAGCGCAGGAGATGCTGCGGTCTCATGCCGAGGATGATGCCGTGGCGGCCGCCGTCATCCTGCAACGTTATCTGGACGCACGGCAGGATGCTCCTGCAGGATCGGGCGAAGGAGCGCCTTGAATCTGGTCCTGTTCCTCGTACGAATCAGTGGCGTGGCGGTCTGGCTCGGGCTGGGCCTGCTCTGCATCCTGGTCGTTTTCCCGGTCGCGTCCATGCCAGCCCGTTCTCGGCTGATCCGGGGATGGTCACGGGTTCTCATGGTGCTATGCGGCGTCAGGATCCGCACCCGCGGCGAACCTCGGCGGGACGGTCCGGTCTTGTGGGTTGCCAATCATGTGTCCTGGGTCGATATCTTTGTGTTGAACAGCGTGCGGCCGACGACCTTCATCGCGAAGAGTGATATCCGCCAGTGGCCTGTCCTGGGGTGGTTGGTCGCGGGTGCCGGAACGGTATTCATCGAGCGCGGTCGACGGCACGCGGTGCGGGCGGTGGGCCACCAGATGAAGCTGCGCTTCGACCAGGGTATGGCGATGGGCCTCTTCCCCGAGGGAACGACGTCTTCGGGGCGCGATGTCGAGCTTTTTCATTCCGGCTTGTTCGATGCCGCCATCCGCGCCGGCGTCGACATACAGCCGGTTGCGCTACGCTTCATGCACCGTGGAGAGCGCAGCGACTATGTGGCCTTTGTCGGTGAGCAGAATTTCATGCAGAATTTGTGGTGCCTGCTCGGAACGACGGGGGTCGAGGTCGAGGCCGTCTTCCTTACCGTCATGAGCAACGAGCGCTGTGTGGAAGCAGGACGCGCCAACGTGGCGGCGCATGCCCACCGCGTGATACGGGCCGCGGTCATTTAGTGCTTGTGGGGCACCCGATATTGGCTGCAGAGAATCTGCACGACCTTGCGGTCATGCAGCCGCATGGCCGTCAGGTGCCGGCCCCACACACAGCCCGTGTCCAGGCATATGACGTCGGGGCGATCCAGCAACCCCAGGGTGGACCAATGTCCGAAGACAATGGTCTGGTCGCGGATGGACCTGTGCGGGACATCGAACCAAGGCATCAGGTTTTTGGTGTGTACGGGGGCGCCCTTGTGCGAAAACTCCATGTGTCCGTGGCTGTCGCACATGCGCATCCGCGTCAGTGCATTGATGATGACGCGCAGGCGCTTGCTCCCCCGGAATTCATCTTTCCAGTGCACCGGCTCGTCGCCGTACATGCTCTGCAACACGCTTTTCCAGTCGGGGCCACGGAGCGCCTCTTCCACTTCTGACGCAAGCTTGAGTGTCGTCTCTACGTCCCACTTTGGCAGGACGCCGGCATGGACCAGCAAGTGTCCTTCGTCGTAGTGGGCCAGGGGGCAGTGGCGCAGCCAGTCAATGAGTTCCTGAGCGTCCGGCGCGTTCAGAATGTCGGCGAGGGTATCGGACTTGCCGGGTTTCTTGACGCCCGCCGCAACGGCCAGCAAGTGGAGGTCGTGATTGCCCAGGACCGCGACGGCCTTGTCGGCGAGCGCAATGACGGTGCGCAAGGCGTCGAGGGAGCGGGGTCCGCGATTGACCAGGTCGCCGGCAAACCAGAATTGCGCATCGGTGTCTCCGGCGATGTCAGGGTGTGCCAGTAATTCGTGCAGGGGCTGGCAACAGCCTTGTACGTCTCCGATCATCCATATGCTGCGCTGTGACTTCATGCTGCGGATTTGCTCCAGGGCCAGCGGGTCTGATTGAACCGCCGGACGTTGTGTTGGTTTTCCATGAGGATGAGGGCGCCGAGCGCGAGCGCCAGGGCACCCAGGTTGGGCACAAGTGCCGTCACCCACGGCGCCCACTTGCTCAGCATGCCGACGTTCAGCGCCAGTTGATTCAGCATGAAAAAGCCGACACCGAGCAGAATGCCGATGAAGACTTTGCTGCCCACGCCGCCGCGCCGGGTCTGCATGAACCCGATGGGCGCGGCGATGGTGATCATGACCAGCAGGGTGAAGGGGTAGGCCATTTTGCGCCACAAAGCCACGACCTGTCTTTCCGTCTGTAGATTGTTGCTGTGCAGGTAGTTGATGTAGTCGATCAGGTCGAGCATCGACATGCGTTCGGGGGTCAGGATACGCGCAATCAGACGCTCGGGGGTCAGGCTGGTTTGCAGGACGCGCTGGGGCATGGATTCGATACGGGTCAGCGGGGCATCGGGCGCCTTCGCATTCGCCAGCGCCGAAATGGAACCGGCGTCGATCTGCGTGCGGGTGACATCGCTCAGTACCAGGGTGCCGTCGGCAAAGTGGCCTTGCTGTGCTTGCGAGAATGCCGCCAGCACCTGGTTTCCGCGGAACTCGTACAGGGTGACGCCACTGACGCCGCCATTGGCCTT
>Ga0182739_1001008_pt1 | contig 31368 bp, 28 predicted proteins | sample eDN5th30CBELigBY_FD_128873 | JGI IMG/M metagenome (GOLD analysis project Ga0182739, IMG submission 128873) | Enriched backyard soil microbial communities from Emeryville, California, USA - eDNA 5th pass 30_C BE-Lig BY (version 2) (version 2) | ecosystem: Environmental > Terrestrial > Soil >... | reverse complement strand
TCGACATTGGCGCCCGTCCACTTGAAGGGATCCTGGACAGTCCCTTTCATCTTCAGTTTGGTCGCTCCAAAAGATACGTTGAGGTCGAGCGGATACAGCTGATCCGTGTCGCGCAGCATCAGCACCGAGCCGCCGACGAAGCGGATCTCCAGCGGCTGCCCCTCGAGCTTGCCCTTGAGGGACAGTTCGGCCGCGTCCTCGGCCTTGCCGGTCGCCGTCGAAACCGTGCCATCGAGTTCCAGCTTCCGCTTGGCATCGCGGTAACCCAGCGTGCCCTCGCTTATCTCCAACCTTCCGATCACCGGCGCATCGAAGCGGCTGTCGGGTTCGAGCGCCTTGGCCGCGCCCGTGACGACCGGAGTCTCGTCCATGCTCCAGTTTAGCTGTTCCTTGTCGCCCCGCTCGACCTGAACCTCGGGCCTGCGCAGCACGAGACGGGGCAGGACGACGTTACCGCCCAGCAGGGGCCACAGGCGTATGTCGAAATCGACCTGGTCGACCTTGAGCATGTAGGGCGCCTTGCCCCATTCGGCATTGGCGACTTCGATACCTTCCAGCTTCACATTCGTGGTCCGGCCCCACTGGACGGCCACCTTGGCAATCTGTGTCTTGCGGCCGGTGAGATCACTGGCGCGGGCTTCCAACTGGCCGCGCAGATAATCAGACGTCGCAACGAAATAGATCGTGCCGGCGGCGATCAACAGGAGACCGAGGAAGATGCCGGCCGTCCAGCCGAGAATCTTGGCGGCACGTTTCATCCACCCGAAACGTCACGAGCCCGCTACGGTTGCAGCACCGATGCCCAGGGCCGGACGGTACTCCCTCGCATTCACTCCCGCGGCGCCAGTCGCGACTGCCAGAAGCACAACAAGGGCGTGACCGCCAGTTCCATCGCCAGCGCACCTGCCACCGGAAGCGACAACGGATCACCCAGCATTACGCCCAGCAGGCGGCAGACGCCGCCGATCACGACGACGACCGTCAGCACACGGATACGCGCAGTCCGCCGCTCGATGCCAGGGATTGACGCCCAGAAGATAAGCCCGATGGCGAGCAACAAACCCGACAAATAGCGGCCATGGTTCAGTTGCGAACCCACCGCCCCCGCAAGCGGTTGAAACACGCCCCACAAGCCCGCAACGACCGGCACGATTCCGGCTACAGCAAAGCTCACCTGTGCGGCGCGCTTCGACACGAGCGACGTGTCACTGTCACTCATCCAGCCCAACCCTTTCCCGACTTCTGGCCGGCTCCTCTCTGTACGAAGGAACCGGCCAACACGATCATCGGGCCGGAATGGATCAGCGGTCTCAGTCGCCAGCCGCGATATTTCTTTCCCTGGCGATGCCCGCGAAGGTGTCGACCGTGCGGTCGAACAGCTGACCGAAACCCCTGCCGTCCAGCCCAACCGGATCGAAGCCGAGATCGGCGAGGCGCGCGATCACGGCCTTGTCCTGCAGGACGGCCAACACAGCGGCATGGAAGCGCTCGGTTACAGCAGCGGGCGTTCCCTTGGGCGCCAGCAGACCCTGCCATGTCGTCTGCACGAAACCCGGCGCGATCGTCTCGGCGGCCGTGGGCACGTCGGCGAACACCCTGGACCGCTGCTCACTGGTGATGGCCAGTGCCACGAGGCGCCCGCCGCGCGCCTGCGGGGCGCCCGCCGCAAAGGTGACGACACCGGCATCGATGTTGCCCGCGATCAGGTCCTGCAGCAGCGGGCCGCCCCCGCGATACGGCACGTGCGTGACGCGCAGATCGCCCGCCGCCCGCAGCAGCAGTTCGCTCGTGAGATGCTGGCTGCTGCCGAGGCCCGGCACACCGACGTTCAGCTTGCCGGGATTGGCTTTCGCCACCGCGGCGAAGGCCTGCGCGGTCGCGAGGCCCGAACGTGGATGGGTGAACAGCCCCTGCGGCCCCGAGATGGCGAGTGTCACCGGCTGGAAGGCCGGATAGAGCGCTGGCGTGCCGGCGACGGGCAGCGCCTCCGTCGCCGCGAACGTGTCGTTGACGAGGAGGATCGTGTAGCCGTCGGACTGGGCGCGCGAGGCGCTGAGTGTCCCGACCCTGCCGGCACTGCCGCCGACATTCTCCACGATCACAGTCTGGCCGAGCTGGGCACTGAGCGGCGCCTGGATGACGCGGGCGAAGGCATCGACGCCACCGCCCGGCGGCCACGGCACGACGATCTTCACGGCGCGGCTGGGATAGGTCGTTTGGGCGCTCGCCGCGAGAGGCGCGGCAAGGGTGACGCCGGCAAAGCCGGCCATCAGGTGACGTCGTTTGAGCATGACTTCTCCGTTCGCCCCCGCGGATGCGGAGCGTTGGCTTCGATCAAAGGTTTCGGGATCAGGCGGTGTCGCGCGTCAGCGTCGACACGAAGGGCTGAATGATCGGGAGAGCATGCGACGAAACTGGCCGCCGCCCCGCTTCGGGTCAATGAAACGGGTTCGTCGATCTGCGGCGTGACGGCGGACGAAACTTCTGCGCGGCCCATGGCGCGCAGGAAGCATTGCGCGATGACCGCAATGCCTCGTCAAAATGCGGCGCGGAAACGCGCCGCGGGGATCAGTCGGCGAGCTGGGTGCGTCCCAGGACCACGTCCTCGTAGACGTGCAGCGACGGCAGGCCGCCGGTATGGATGAACAGCACCTTGGCGCCCGGCTTGAAGTGACCTTGGCGTGCCAGGCCGACCAGGCCGGCCATGATCTTTCCGGTATAGACCGGATCGAGCAGGATGCCCTCGGTGCGGGCCAGCATCTGGACCGCCTCGACCATCTTCTTGTTCGGCACCGAATACTTGGGCTGCCAGAAGCCGCCGAAGCTCTTCACCGCCGACGCCGGCACCTTGATGTCGAGGCCCAGCAGGTCGATGACCGCCTGCGCTTCCTTGACGACCAGCGGCTCCTGGTCGGCGGGATCGCGGCTGACGCCGACACCGATCAGCGGCACCTTGATGTTATTGCCGAGGAAGCCCGCGACCATGCCGCCATGGGTGCCCGAACTGCCCGAGCCCACCACCACGGCGTCGGGCGAGAACCCCATGTCGAGCCACTGGACCTGCATCTCCTGCACACAGGCGACGTAGCCCAGGCCGCCGATGGCGTTGGAGCCGCCACCAGGAATCACATAGGCCTTGCGGCCGAGCGACGCGACTTCCTGCGCCACCTTCGACATCGCCTCGGCCATGTTGGTGCCACCGGGAACGACCGTGATTGCCTCGACGCCCATCAGTTCGAACATGAAGTTGTTGCCGCCGGCTTCCTTCTTGTATGAGCCCGGCACGCGCTCCTCGATCACGAAGCGGCACTTGAGCCCCTCCTTGACCGCGGCCGAGAGCGTGATGCGGCAATGGTTGGACTGAGGTGCACCGCAGGTGACGAGCGTGTCGCAGCCCTGGGCGAGCGCATCGCCCGCGAGGAACTCGAGCTTGCGGGTCTTGTTGCCGCCGGGGAACAGACCCAGCATGTCGTCGCGCTTGATCCAGACCTCGGGGCCGGCGCCGCCCGGGCAGCTGGCGGCGAGGGCCTTGGTGAAGTGCGGCAGGCGTTCGATGGGCGTGGGCGCGTTGGTGTAGATGCGACGCGGGAAACGGGACAGGTCCATTCAATCAGCTCCAGCTAGGTAAACGCGCCCTCGCCCGCTGTCGCGGACGAAGTCTTCAGGTCACTCCGTGATGACACCGCAAACGATGCGGTCGCCCGCATTGCCGGTGGGGTCGGTCTTGTAGTCGTCCGGCCCGGCATGAATGATGATCGCCGAGCCGTCGGCATCGAACACCGAGTTGGGTTGTCCCTTGACCAGCGAGATCATGTTATTGGCAACGTCGATCCTCAGTTCGCCGTTGGCCGGGATGTACAGGTTGGGCATGTCGCCCGCATGAGAACCTTCGGCGGCCTCCATCCCATGCTTCTTGGCGGCGGGATTGAAATGACCGCCGGCGCTGGTAAACGGCGCCTCGCACTTGCCGACCGCGTGGACATGGAACGCATGCTCGCCGGGCGCCACGCCCTTCAGCGACATCTTGAGCAGCACGCCGTGCGGCGTCTGGAGGAGCTGGACGGTGCCGACATCCTTCCCTGTCGCGTCCTTCAGAGACGCCTTCGCGGTCTGGGCCTGGGCGGCAAAGGAGAAGGCAGCGACTCCGGTTGCAGCGAGCAGGCTGCACAGCACTGGGGCGATACGCATCGGTTCCTCCGTCGTTGGGGTTGGGACCTCACCCTACTCCAGGACCTTCGGCGGCCGGTAGAGCGGAAAGCCATTGAAAGGCTTCGAATTGTCGTGATCCGGAACCTGATAGAAGGTCGATTTGCCGTAGTTGTGCAATCCGCCGTCGACCCTCAGCGTGGCGCCGGTGACGTAGGCCGCCGCGTCGCTCAAGAGATAGACGATGGCGCCCGCGATCTCTGATTCCGTGCCATGGCGTTTGGCGGGAATACGGTCCTTCACCGAACGCAACGCCTCGTGGGCGCGTTCGGGATAACGGTCGAAGCCCGACGAGGCGATGAAACCCGGGATGACCGAGTTCACGCGCACGCCCGAATGCGCCCATTCGATCGAGGCGCTGTAGGTGAAGTTGGTCTGGCCAGCGCGCGCCGCGCCATTGTGGGCCATGCCGGGATTGCCCAGTTCGAAGTCGGCGCCGACATTCACGATGACACCGCCATGCACTTCCATCGAGGCGAGATAGACAGCCTTGGACACGAGGAAGGTCGCAGTCATGTTGTTGGCGACCACGGCGTTCCAGCCGTTCAGCGAGATGTCCTTGAGGGGCGCGGGAAACTGGCCGCCGGCATTGTTCACCAGGCCGTCGATGCGACCACTCCACGACATCACCCCATCGATCGCGGCCTTGACCTCTTCTTCGCGGCGCAGGTCCGCCGAGTGAATGAAGGTCTCGGGATCTCCCAGCTCTTCCTTGACCCGCTCGAGCTTCTCCATCGTGCGACCGACGAGAGCCACGCGTGCACCCAGCGATTTCAGTTCATGGGCGGTACAGCGGCCGATGCCGGAGCCGCCACCGGTGACGATGATGGTCTTGCCGGAGAAGAGACCCGGCCGGAACACCGAGTCGTAACGCACGCTGCCTGTCATCTCCCCCTCCCGCGCTTCGATGTGGAGACTATCCCTCGCGGGTGCGCAGCGCGAGGCGGCCGAGATGGCGTTGCAGCAGGCGCATCAGCGCGAAGCCGGCCTGCAGGGTGACGCCGAAACACAGGATGCCGATGGCGAACAGGACCATCTTGTCGCCGAGCGTCGGCATCAGCTCGGCCTCGCGCAGGATGACCGCGATCCCCTCGGGCACGCCGATGGCCGCGCCGGCACTGGAGGACATGACGAGCACGAAGAAGGCGCGGGTCACGTTGGGCAGGAACAGCAAGGCCCCCAGCGGCGAGCCGTCTCGCAGCTGCCGCAACGCCTCGCCGCCATTGTCGGCGACATAGGCTGCGGCATAGGGCACGAGCGACAGCGCGACCGTCATGATGCCCGACGGCGCCACGTGGACACCGAACAGGGTCGCGTCGGACGGGATGATGTTCAGCAGGAAGAACATGACCACGAAGGTCGGCGCCGCCCGCATCAGGCCGATCAGGGGCGTGGCGACCGCGCCGCGCACGCCGCCCGCCAGCTTCGCCAGTGTCAGCACACCGCCGACCGCGAGACCGATTAGCAGCGCGATCGCGGCGATCTCGAAATTGACCACCATGCCGGCCAGCAGCTGCGGCACGAAATCGGGAGAGATCTTGCTCATGCCGTCACCATCTGCCGGCGTTCGAGCCAGATTCGCAGTTTGTCGCACAGCCAGACCACGACCATGACCACACAGACATAGAAGACGAGCAGCAGCGAATAGGTGCTGGCCCGGCCGCTGGCGAAGGAGGTGATGTCGGTAAGCGCGCTCAGGAGCTCGGGCGCGCCAATGAAGCTCGCGATCGGCGTACCCTTCGCGGCATTGACCAGGAAGGACACGATCTGGGTGGCCGAGCGGCTGACCGCGCGACCGAACAGTTCGACGGTGGGCACCGGCGGCCCTCCCCGCTCCGTCCGAAGCGTGTGCATTGCCTCACCGATGGCCTGCCCCGCATTGGCGCCGTTCATCAGGCCGAGCGCCACGATGGCCGCGCCGATCGCCACGGCCGAGGAATAGGGAAAGAGCGCCAGCGCGACGGCGGCAGAGATGACGAGGGTGAGCACGACTGGCGAGGATTGCAGGACGATCGTGAGCGCACGGGCTGGCCAGCGCAGCAGGAGGGAATGCGCGCTCTGCAGGGCCCCCAGCACCATGGCGAACAACAGCGTCGCTCCAAGGGCGCCTACCACCAGGACCAGCGAATTCGCGATGCCCGCCGTGAACAGCTGCCAGGCCGGCATGGTCTTGAACATGGGGAACTGGACGCTGATGCCGGTGTGCGTTTGCAGCCATGTCTCGAAGGCGGTCACCTGGCCGGCGAACGGCGTAGGCTCCAGAACCGCGCTCAGCGCCGGCAGGACGCAGGCCGGGTTGCTGCTTCCGGCATCGGTGTTGCAGTCGGGGCGGTTCCAGACCGCACGCTGGAGCTCGAGAAAGCCGAGACCGATGCGGTTATGCTTCGCCACCTCGATGAAGATGCCGTCGCGATGGAAGATCTGGCTCATCAGGTCGAGCGCGCGCGCCAGACGATCGCTGCCGGTCAATGCGACGGCCATGCCCCAGGGAAGCTGAGCGAAGCCGAATTTCCTGTCGTAGGCCTTCGCGAACGCCGGGTCCGTGAAGTAGTAGTCGAAGAAGCTGTCGTCTTGCGCCGCCAGCACACAGGTCTCGTCGCGCAACCTGTCGGGCAGCACCCCCGCCTCATCGAACAGCATCAGGCGAGCATTGTGCGAGACGATCTGGGCGTTTGAGCCATTGCCGATCGACACACAGATCGTGCGGCTGGCGATGTCGGGCCATTCCCTGATGTTGAGACCCTTCGGTCCGACGATGATCGTTTCCGATCGGTAGTAATGCGGCCGGATGAAGCGAACCTGGCCGTCACGCTGGGTGTTGTGGCCCATGGTCGCAATGGTGAGGTCGATTTTATCGTCGGCGAGCAGGGGAATGCGGCTCGCGGCATTGACGCGCGTGAAGGCCGGCTCGACGCCGAGATGCTTGGCGATCTCGCGCGCCACATCGACGTCGTAGCCCAAGCGGACCTGACCCTCGCGGGTCCCGAACAGCGGATAGTATTCACGCACGCCCACACGGATTTTGTCGTCACAGAAGATGCGGACCAGCCGGTCGAGGCCGGGCTGCTCGCAGGCACCCGGGACCGCAGCGGCGGCGCGCGCCTCTTCGATCAGCTTGGCCAGGGCCGCATCGGGAGTCTCGGCGCGCACCGGCAGACCGGCGGACACGAGGAACAATGCGAACACGATGAACAGAACGCGACGCAGGGCCATTTCAGCCTCGCGCGCCAGCGGCGGCGATTTCGACGATGTGCATGTCGGCGAAGGCATGTGGTCCGTAGCGATGGATGGAGCGACCCTCCTCCGCGCGCAGAATGGAAGGTGTCATCAGATCGATCTTTTCGTTGGCGATATGGACCAGGACGGTACTCACGATGTGAAGTGCGAGACCGTAGCGTTCTAGAATGCGGCGCGAGTGCCCGACGCCGACGAAGGCATTGTGGGTGATGAGAGCACGGCCATTGACTGCCAGATGATCCGACAGACCCTCGAGGAACGGATCGAGCAGCTCGCGGCCGTCTATGCCGCCGGAGCTCCAGGTCGACAGCCGTCCAGCCACTTCGAAATGATCCATCGGAAAGTGCGGCAGGTTGGCGACGATCAGGTCGAAGCGCCGTCCCGCCACCGGCCGCCACATGTCGCCACGATGGATCTCCGCCTCGTGGCCGAGGTCCCGCAGAAGCGCACGCCCGGTAGCGATGGCCTCGTCCTCGATGTCCACCCCGCAGAGGGAGGCGGCACCGAGGCAGCCAAGCACGGCCAGGACCACGCCGCTGCCGCAGCCGATTTCGAGCGCGCGGACGCCGCACACGCGGCTCGGCTCCGCGCGAAGCGCCTGCACCAGCGCAGCCGTATATTCACTCGGCCGCAATGCCGCGACCGCCGGAGAGGGCTTGCGGGCCTCGAACATCGATCAGCGCGACATCTGCAGCGGAACGAGTCGCGAGGGATCGATTGCACCCAAACGGTTCGCCATCGCACACGCTACCGGATCGCCGGGGTATTCCACCAGGATTTCCTGGTAGCGCGCCAGCGCCGTCGCATAGTCCTCGGCGACCATCGCGCTATAGGCGCTGCGGGTCAGCATGCAGAGGCGCACGGCTGTCTCATCCGGTTCGAACTCCGGGCCGATCCCGTAGGCGCCAACCAGCTCGTAGATCGGCACTTTCGAGCGGCGGCCTTTCACGGTGACATCGTCGACCGGCCGCACGCAAAGCCGCTCGCCGGCCTCCTTGAAGACGGCATGGCTGATGCAGATGCCCGTGCCGTACTCCTTGTTGATGCCTTCCAGGCGCGCCGCGATGTTCACGCCGTCCCCCATGACGGTATAGCTCATGCGCTCCTTCGAGCCGATATTGCCGACCAATACCGCGTCACTGTGGATGCCGATGCGGACGTTCAGCGGCTTCTTGCCGTCCGCCTCCCAGGTGGCGTTCAGATCCTTCATGCCCTCGCGGATTCGCAAGGCCGCGAAGCAGGACCTCTGCGCGTGGTCTTCCAGCAGGGCCGGCGCTCCCCAGAAGGCCATGACGCCGTCGCCGATGAACTTGTCGATCGTACCATGCTCCATGTTCACGGCATGGGTCACCACCCCGAGATAGGCAGAGACGCGCAGCAGCAGCTCCTGCGAGGGCACTTCCTCCGACATGGTCGAGAAACCCTCGAGATCCGAGAAGAAGATCGTGAGGAAGCGGCTGTGGCCACCCAGCACCAGCCTCTGCTCCGAGTCGAGGAGCTGGCGCACGAGGCCCACAGGCACGAAGGCGGCAAACGACTTCACCGCGGAGTCGAGGGTGTCTATGGCGCGCGCGAGGACCGCAACCTCGCGGATCGGCGACTTCAGCGGCGGAAGATTGTCGCCTTCCAAATCCTGGATCTTCGTCACCTTGAGAGCGAGCCGCTCCAGCGGGGTCGAGACGACGCTGGACAGGAAATAGATGATGCAGATCTGGACGACGATGGCGATCGCGCCGAACAGGGCCAAGCGCTTGTTCTGCTCGTCGAACGCACTGGTGAAGTCGGCGAGCGGCGTTATGACGAAGAGCTGCCACTTCTTGCCAAACTCGGGCGGAAGAGTCGCAAGCCTCGCGACATAGTTCCGTCCGCCGTGCGCGAAGGAGAACATCTTCTCGTTGCCGCGCGGCCTGAAACTGAACGCGATCGCCGGCAATTCATCGCCGAGCGACGTAATGTGCTGCAGTTCGACCCTGCCATTGTGACTGGCATAGGTCCTGACGCGCTCGGAATTGGCGATGACCCGGCCCTGATGGTCGAGGATGTAGGACTGCGTGCCCGGGCTGATCTTGCGCTCGGCGAGATAGTTGGAGAGCCCGTCGAGCGTGATGTCGGCGGCCGCGACGCCGCGCAACGTACCGTCGACATAGAACGGTGCACCGACGGTGAAACCGACGAGCCCGAGGGTCGCAAAGACGTCCACGTCGCTGACCGACAGCTCGCGCGTCTGCTGCGCCGTACGGTACCACAGCCGTGCACGCGGATCGTAGGAAGTGGTCTGCTCGGAGATTCCCAGTTCATTCCGCTCCGCGTCGAGGAACAGATAGTGGTCGACGGGAGCCGACCCGCGCTGCGGCGCGATCCATCGGTCGGCATAACGCGTTCCCGGAGGCGGGAGCTTGCCCTGAATCTCGACGGCTGGATCGATCTGCCGGGCCTGGCGAAAGGAGCCGTCGTTCAGGCCGACGTACATGCTGATGATGCGATCGCTGTGCTGCAGGATGCTGAAGAGATACTTCAGCGAGCGGTTCTCCTCGAAGAAGCCGGGCTGTTCCGCGCCGATTGCGGCGGCGCTGCGGACCAGCGACTTGATAGGGTCGAACAGGTGCTGGATATTCTCGATCGCCTCGACGCTGAACCGTCCGATCAGCTCGTCTGCATTATCGCGCGCGATCTTCTCGTTCGAGACGTAGTTCACCGCCACGATCGCGAAGAAGACAGGCACCGTCAGCAGGATGAACAGCGTGAGGATGCTGGGACGCAGCCGCAAATTTTTCGCGAAGGGGCTTGGCATTGCGCGGCTGAAACTTCCTGGGACAGGGCGATAGAAACACTATAAATGAAAGGAGATTCAGCGTCCACGCGCCCCGCCCAGGTCACCGCTACAGCGGCGGCCGCCTTATATGCCAGTCGGTCTCCCGCTGATAGGCGTGTCCCGCCGCGAGAATGGCACCTTCCTCGAAGCCTCTCGCCACGATCTGAAAGCCCACCGGCACGCCATCGGCGCTCATACCGCCGGGAAGGGTCAACGTCGGATGGCCGCTGAGATCGAAAGGTGCCGTGTAACGCAAACGTCCCGCGACAGCTTCCAGATCGCGCCCGGCCGCCTGCAGGGCCTCGGTCGACCACACGGCCCTAGCCATCACCGGCATCAGGAGCAGATCGACCGATGCGAGCAGGCGATTGAGTTCGCCGGTGAGTGCCGCCCGGCGCAACTGCATGCGGGCGAGGTCCATCGCCGAGAGGCGCCGTCCCTGGTCGAGCAGTCCAGCCAGGACCGGGCCGTATTCCGAGGCTCGCGATGGATAGGTGCCGTCATGGGCGAGGGCCGCCTCGACACCGCACAAGGGCACCCAGTCGCGCGCGCCCTGGTCGAAGCCGTCGGGCAGCTTCACGTCGGCGATTGCGGCACCCGCCTTCTGCAGCACATCGACGGCGCCATCGAGGGCGCGTCCCGCATCCTCGTCGAGCCCGTGCAGGTTGGAGGGCAAGCCGATACGCCAGCCGCGCACGCCCTGATCGATCGACGCGGCATAGTCGGGAACCGGCAGGCCGACAGACGTCGGATCGTCCGGATCGAGACCCGCGATCACGCCGAGCATGATCGCGGCGTCGAGGGCGCTGCGGGCCATCGGGCCGACATGGTCGAGAGACTCCGCCAGCGGGAAGACGCCGGCGCGGCTCACGCGCCCCCAGGTGGGCTTCAGCCCCGACAGGCCGTTCATGGTCGAGGGGAAGCGGATAGACCCGCCGGTGTCGGAGCCGAGCGACGCAAAGCACAGGCCGGCGGCGGTGGCGGCCCCGGACCCCGAGGAGGACGAACCCGTCCAGTAGGCAGCGTTCCAGGGATTGAGGGGCGCGGGGATGCTGGGATGATGCGCGCCGTAGGCCCCCTCGGTCATCTGCAGCTTGCCGAGGATCACCGCTCCCGCCTGCTTGAGACGGGCAACGACCGTCGCATCGCGCGATGGAACGTTGTCGCGATGGATCGCCATGCCGGCCGCCGTCGGGACGCCCTCAGTATTGCAGAGATCCTTGATTGCGATCGGCACGCCATGCAGCGGCCCGCGCGAGGTGCCGGCGGCGGATTCGGCATCCAGTCCGGCAGCATCCGCGAGGGCGCGGTCGGCCGTGACGGTCGCGTAGCTCCGGAGTCGCGGATCGACCTCGTCGACGCGGTCGAGGATCGAGCGGGTCAGTTCGACCGACGAGAGCTTTCGGGCCTTCAGTCGGCGTGCGACCTCGTCGAGCGACAGATAATGCAGGTCGGCTGGCATGCGGACTCCCTCACAGCGACTTCTCCATGACCTGGATATGTTCGCCGCGATAGTCGCGCCGCTCAAGCGCCGTCCAACCCAGCCGCTCATAGAGCGCGGCGGCTGACGTCGTGAAAAGATACAGACGATCGTATCCGGTTCGTCGCGCCGCTGCCTCAACCGCGCTCACGAGCGCGGAGGCGATCCCTCGCTGGCGATGCTTCGCCGGCACATAGACACTTGCGAGCCAGGGATTGCGTGGGTCGCCTTCGAGATCGTCGAAGATCAGCGAGGCGGTACCGACGATGCCACCGTCGTCATCAATGGCGACAAAGGCGATCGGCACCCGATCGACATTCATCTTACTCAATACCTTGGCCCGACGCTGGTCGAGCGTCTGGCCAGGATCGAGATGCCCCCACTCGTCGAAGCCCCAGACGGAAACCTGCTCGGCCAGATCGGGACGTTCGACGAGGGGAACTATTCTCATGCCGTCAGTCGGCCGTCTTGAGGTTTACCGCCGCCGAACGGCCGCGCTCCGTGGCGATCTCGTAGTCGATCTTCTGACCTTCGTTGAGGCCGTTCAGGCCCGAGCGCTCCACAGCGCTGATATGGACGAACACGTCCTTGCCGCCGTCGCTCGGCTGGATGAAACCAAAACCCTTCGTGGCGTTGAACCACTTGACGGTGCCTGTAGCCATGTCTCTCTCCTCGGCAGTTGAACGAGCAAGCAAATGCGCGCTGGCGGAGCGCTCGCTGCTACCGCCTTCGACAACCTGGAATTTGGGGTGAAAGCTCGCGGAATAATCCGGGGCCGCGGCAGGCCGGGCCGACAAAGCATGGCCAAGTTCGGAGTCGTAGGATCGCATATGAAGGACGCAACGTGCCCGCTTCAAATTGGCTCCCGAGGATCTTCTACATTGTTGCGCCAATCTTCCACGGCTCGAACTCGTCGTCCCCGATACCGAGAATTTCAGACTTGGTTTTCTGGCCCGAGGCCGTGGCGAGAATAAGGTCGAAGATGCGACGGCCGCTTTCCTGGATCGTCTCTTCGCCATCGACGATCGTTCCGCAGTTGATGTCCATGTCGTCAGTCATGCGTCGATAGAGGGAGCTATTCGTCGCAAGCTTGAGCGAAGGCGTCGGCTTGCAGCCGAACACGCTGCCGCGCCCCGTCGTGAAGCAGAGAACATTGGCGCCGCCCGCGACCTGCCCCGTCGCGGACACTGGATCGTAGCCGGGCGAGTCCATGTAGACGAACCCCTTCGCAGTGATCGGCTCGGCATATTTGTAGACGTCGACCAGGTTCGTCGTGCCGCCCTTGGCCACCGCACCCAGGGATTTCTCGAGAATCGTCGTCAGACCACCCGCCTTGTTGCCGGGCGACGGATTGTTGTTCATCTCGCCGCCGGTGCGGGCACAGTGATCCTCCCACCAGCGGATGCGCTCCACGATCTTCTCGCCGACCTCGCGGCTGACCGCGCGCCGGGTCAACAGATGCTCCGCGCCATAGATTTCAGGAGTTTCCGAAAGAACCGCCGTCCCCCCGTTGCGCACCAGAAGATCGACCGCCGCCCCGAGCGCCGGATTGGCCGAGATGCCCGAATAGCCGTCGGACCCGCCGCACTGCAGCGCGAGGATGAGTTCGCTCGCCGGAATCGGCTCACGCTTCACGTCGTTCGCTTCGGGCAGGACCTCCTTCAGAAAATCCACGGCCCGCATCACCGTCCTGGAGACGCCGCCCTCGTCCTGGATCGCCAGGGGAATGAGCTTCGGCCCTTCCTTGAGCCCCTCGGCCGTCATCAGGCCGGAGATCTGATTGGTTTCGCAGCCAAGGCCGAGCACCACAACCGCTGCCATATTGGGATGGCGGACATACCCCGCGAGGGTCCGGCGCAGCACGTCCATCTCGAGGCCCGACGCCGCCATGCCGCAGCCACCTCCATGCGTCAGCGGCACGACTCCGTCGATGTTCGCAAATTCCGCCAGCGCGGGTGCGAGCTTGGAAGCGATCATGCGGCTGGTCGCGGCCGAACAGTTCACTGTCGTCACGATGCCGATGTAATTGCGCGTCGCCACCCGCCCGTCTTGCCGGCGATACCCTTGGAAGGTCGCCGGCGGCACGATGAAGTCGGTCGGGTGTGCGTCTGCGCAGAAGGCATAGTCCCGCTCGAAGTCGCCCATGACGCAGTTATGCGTGTGAATGTGCGTGCCGGGCGGCAGGTCTTCCGTCGCGAACCCGATGATCTGATTGTACTTGCGCAGCGGCTCGCCCGCCTTCACCGCCCTCGTGAGAATCTTGTGACCAGGCGGCACGCGCGTGGCCGCCGCGACGTCTCCCTCGACAGCCGTGCCAGGCAGGATGTCCATGCGCGCCACGACGACGTTGTCGGCGGGATGCAGTCGAATGGTGAGCGGGGCCGTCATCTCAATCTCCTCCGGGTCGTCGCGCTCCGGCGACATTCCTCATCAGACCTTAGTACGGCGTCGGCGCACGGCAACTGCTTACTGTTCGTCGCAGGAGCGGCGCCAGCCTGCAATCGTCCGCGGGGAAGTCCGCACAACGACCTTTCGCAAATTCCGCTGGAGCGTCCAGGCTCGACCTCTACTTTCCACTGATTGACCAACAACCCGTTGCGTCGGCCGCGACAATCCCAGGAGAACATTCAAATGGGTCTGGATCCAAAGACACTAATCTTCTCCGAAGACTTCAGCGGCCCCCTCAGCGCGGCGAAGTGGAAGCCCAACGTCGGCCCGGGATCATTTCTGGGGAATACACAACAGCGCACGACCCTCCCGGTGGTCGTCGATGGGCATGCCGTTCTCCAGCTGGACACCTACAATCCAACGGGCCTGTCGTATTTTGGGTCGGAGATGATCAGCGTCCCGACATTCGACGTCAATACGCAGGGCCCTCTGATCTTCCAGGCGACCCTGACGTACGAGCAGGCGCAGAAAGGACTCATCGGCGGCTTCTTTACACTCGGCCAAGGAGCTCCGGGAACCAACGGACACGACGAAATCGACATCGAATTGATGTCGAAATTCGACAGCCAGTTTCAGACCAACATCTACCATCAGGCGCAGTACGACAACGGCAACCCGATTTCCTATTCGCCGGACGGATATTCCCAGCAAGTCGAACACGTCTACAAGTTCGAATGGCTGCCCAACGGGGTCGTCAAATGGTATGTGGATGACGTTGCCTATCGGACCGTTATTGCAACGACACCTACTCCGAGCAGCGGTCTGCCGGGCGGCCCCGGTACACCGGACCAACCTCAGAATTTGCACTTCAACATCTGGGTGGGATACCCCGACTGGCCGGTCTCCGATCCCAGTCTGCCCCCTCCAACGTCTAACCCGTCGCAGAACGCGACGTTCAAGCTGGACGTTTCAGCGGTGAGTGTCTGGACGGGATCCAGCCTGAACGGAAGTGCCGCGGCCAACGCTCTGGCAGGCACCGCGGGAGGAGAGTACATCGACGGCGGCGCGGGAGACGATACGATAGCTGGCGGCGGCGGCGATGACGTGATCGAGGGAGGATTGGGCGTCGACACCGCCCTCTACTCCGGCTTGGCTCGCAACTACGAAATGTCCGTGACCGCAGGCGTGGCCGTCGCCGTCGCGGATCGGCTCGGCGTCGAGGGCCAAGATATCCTCACCAACGTCGAGGCCATCAGGTTCGCCGACCAGACGCTCGACACCACGTCCTTGATTAGGGCCTCCAATCTCGATGCCTCGAGCTTCATGCCGATCATCGACCTGTACAACGCCACCCTTGATCGTGCGCCGGATGCCCTTGGCCTCGCATACTGGGCCTCCCGGCTGGCCGACGGAATGAGCCTGACCGACATTGCTGAATCCTTCTACTCTTCAGCCGAAGGCCACGCGCTTCGTCCCGTGGCACCCAGCAACGCCGCTCTCGTGAGCAATGCCTATGCGGAGATCCTCGACCGCGCCGCGGACGCAGAGGGTCAAGCCTACTGGATGGGCCAACTGGAGAGCGGTAATCTCACGCAAGCAACGTTTCTGCTCGCCTTCGTTCAGGGCGTGACGGGTGCCGAGGACGTGGCGACGCTCGTCAGCAAGCAGACGATGGGGGTCTACTACGCCATCACCAACGGATTGACCGATGCGGAGAACGCGAGAACCGTCTTCGTCTCCGATCCGCTGGCTTCGAAGACCATGACCGACGCCTTCGCAGTGGCTGCTGCATCCGCCGAAACCGCCGAACTTATCGTCAAGTTGGTGGGCGTGAATCTGGAGATGTTCTCGTCCGCCACATAGGAAGGGCGCTGTGCAACGAGGGATTCCCCGGGCTTAGGAAGTATGCCTTGGCTCCAGGACGGATTCCAAGCGTGGGCCCACGACGGGGCGGCGGCCGGTGTGACGGCCGCCGATGCGAGCGCTACCGTCGTGGGAGTAGCGGCGTTGAGAGCGGTACGCTTCGTCATTGTCTGCCTCCATTCTGCGCGGCAGCAACCCCGCGCCCTGCTGGGATACGCAGGATCGCGGGCGAGCGTGGCTGTCGTACCTATGGAATTACCGCGCTCATTCGGCCGCTTTCCGCCTCCCTCAGGTTCCCCCGACGAGCAGCAAGATCACACCGGCTACGCTGACGAGGATGCCGAGCAGACCGATCGCATGAAGCTGCTCGCCGCGCAGGAATATCCAGCTCATCACGACGCCCATGAGGGGGAAGAGCGCCACCAGCGGTGCGACGACGGTGATGGAGCCGAGCCCGAGCGCCGCATAGAGAAGAAAGGTGGCCGTGCCGTTGGCGAAGCCCACGGCGAGGAACCACAGCACCCCGCTGCGGATCGCCGGTCCTTCCCTCAAGGCGCGGTGGCCGACCAAGGACACGATCACGACCGAGGAGAGCGCATAGCCGATGGCGGCGGCGGCCAGTGGCTCCGGCCATAGCGCGAGCCCTGTTTTGATCGCCGGCTGGATGGCGCCTCGCACCAGCGCCGCCGCGAGCGGCAGGCCGAGCACCCAGACGGACCAGTGGCGTCCACCGGTGCCGCCGCGCAGCGCCAGCAGCGCCACACCGCCCACGACCATGGCGAGGCCTGCCAGTTGAAACAGCCCGAGATGCTCACCGAGAAACAGCACCGCACCCAGCACGGCGAAGATGGGCGTCACGTTGCCTGCCGCCCCGGCCACCGCCGGCCCCAGCCGCTCGTTGGAGCGCACCGCGAGAATCGAGACGACGACCGGAAAGATGCAACCGACCCCGGCGAAGATCAGCGCTGCATCGAGGTTGAAGCTGTGCCAGTCGACGAACAGGATCGCGGCCAGCCAGGCGACGACCAGCGCACCGCCGATCGAATAAAGCGGTGAACGCCAGGACGGCATCGTCCGCAGGCCGAACTGCGTCAGAATCAGTGCCAGTGCGAAGCAGAAGGCCGCGCCCAATGCGAGGATGGCCGCACCGCTCATCGTCTGCTATGTCCGCGCGCTTCGAGGGACGACGAGGATAAAATGGACACGCTCACCTACTGGAACGGCACCTGGCACGAGGGCAACCCGGCAATCCTGGGGCCGCGCGACCATGCCTTCTGGCTCGGCTCCATGGTATTCGACGGCGGGCGTGCCTTCGAGGGGTGTGGCCCTGACCTCGACCTCCATGCGGAACGGGTGGTGCGCTCGGCCCGCGCGATCGGCCTCAACCCGACCCAGACGCCGGAAGAGATCCTGAAGCTGATGCACGAGAGCGTGCGCCGCTTCGGCCCCAAGGCCGAGCTCTATGTCCGCCCGATGTTCTGGGCCGGCAAGGGCGGCGCCGGGCCCATCTCGGTCGATCCGGACTCCGCGCAGTTCCTGCTCTGCACCTACGTCGCGCCGATGCGGGCGGGCACGCCGCTGACGCTCGGCCTTTGCCGCAGCATTCGCCGGCCCGCTCCCGAGACCGCGCCGACCGATGCCAAGGCGAGCTGCCTTTATCCCAATTCCTCGCGCGGCGTGGCCGAGATGCTGAAGCGCGGCTTCAACAACGGCGTCGTGCTCGACCCGCTGGGCAACGTAGCCGAGACCTGCAGTTCCAACCTCTTCATCGCGCGCAACGGCGTGGTCGCGACTCCGGTGCCGAATGGCAGCTTCCTCGCCGGGATCACGCGCTACCGCACGATCAAGCTCCTGCGCTCGGCCGGCATCACGGTCGAGGAGCGCACGATCCGTCCCACCGAGTTGGAAGAAGCGGACGAGATGTTCACCACCGGCAATGCCGGCAAGGTGCAACCCGTCAGCCGCTACGAGGATCGCGACCTGCAGCCCGGCCCGATCGCCGCCCGCGCACACGACCTCTACATGGCCTTCGCGCGGACGCAGCGAGTGATCTGAGGCAGCGCCCACGGGCCGCTGCGCTTGCGGGACAGGTGCGAATCGATACTGTCCCGCCATGACACCAACTGAGCCTGACCCGACCTTCCTCGCCGGCGGCGGCGAAATGGGCGCGCTCATGCGGGCACATGACTGGAAGGCGACGCCGCTCGGCGGCCCGGCGGGGTGGCCGCAATCGCTGCGGACCGCGGTTCGGCTGCTGCTGAACTGCGGTCACCCGACGTATATCTGGTGGGGGCCGGACCTCATCTGCTTCTACAACGACGCCTACCGGCGTTCGATCGGTCCGGAACGCCATCCCTCATCGCTCGGCCAGCCGGGCCGGGCCGTTTGGGAGGAGATCTGGCCGATCATCGGTCCGCAGATCGAGCAGGTGATGGCAGGCCACGGAGCCACCTGGCACGAGAACCGCCTCGTTCCGATCACCCGCAACGGCCGTCGCGAGGACGTCTACTGGACCTACAGCTATAGTCCGATCGACGATGCCGATGCCTCCCACGGCGTGGGCGGCGTGCTGGTGGTCTGCAGCGAAACCACAGAGAAGGTGCTTACCGAACAGCGGCTGATGGCCGAGATCGAGCGCCAGCGCCGCATGTTCCAGAAGGCACCCGGCTTCATCGCCGTCCTGAGCGGCCCCGACCACGTCTACGACTACGTGAACGAAGCCTACCTTGCCATCGCCGGCCAGCGCGATTTCATCGGCCGAAGCGTGCGCGATGCCCTGCCCGAACTGGAGGGCCAGGGCTTCTACGAGCTCCTCGACCGGGTGTACCGCACGGGCGAGCGTTTCATCGCCCGGGCCATGCCGGTTCGCCTCAACAACGATGGCAGCACGCGCCTCATCGACTTCCTCTACGAACCGATGCGCGACGAGGCCGGCGACGTCTACGGTATCTTCGTCGGCGGCCACGACATCACGGCACACAAGGAGGCCGAGCGGCAGTCATTGCTGAACGAGGAGTCGCTCCGGCTGACGACCGAGGCGGCGGAGATCGGCATCTGGGACATCGACTTCACCACCGACACATTGGCGTGGTCGCCGCGCACCAAGGCCATGTTCGGCTTCTCGCCCGACGCCGTGTGCACCCTCGACGACTTCTACGCCGGCCTTCATCCCGAGGACCGGGACGCCATCACCCGGGCGTTCGGCGCCGCGCTCGATCCCGCGGTCCGCGCGACCTACGACGTGCAGTACCGGACGATCGGCCACGACGATGGTGTCGTCCGGTGGATCGCGGCCAAGGGTAAGGGTCTGTTCGATGCGGACAGCAGGTGCTACCGCGCGGTCGGCACCGCCATCGACATCAGCGCGCGCAAGCTCGCCGAAGCGCGACACGCCTTCATGCTGGAGCTCAGCGATGCGCTGCGGGGTAACGATACCGATAGAGCGTTGAACGACGCTTGCTCCCTCATGGGCCGCTTCTTCGGCGTCAGCCGCGTCGGTTACGGCCATCTCGATCCGGTCGAGGACGTATTCGACTATTCGGTCTGCTGGACCGACGGGCGCGCCCAGCCGCTTCTCGGTCGTGTTCCTGCCCGCGCCTTTGGCGTCAAGATCGTGAAGAAGCTCGGCGGCGGCGAGACCGTCGTGGTCGGAGACCTTCAGACCGACCCTTTGAGCGACGAGGAAGAGACGCGCACCACCGCCCGGGCAGTCGACACCCGAGCGATCCTGGTGGTGCCCTTCGTGCGCGCCGGCCGTCTGCGCACGATCGTCTATCTCAACGACCGGCCGGCCCGTCGTTGGCAGCCCGACGAAGTCGCCTTCATGGAGGAGGTCGCCGAGCGGACCCGGCAGGTCATCGAGCGTGACGAGGCCGAGGCGGCGCTGCGTGCGCTCAATGCCACGCTCGAAGCGCGGGTCGAGGCGCGGACCGCAGAACTCCGGGAGGCGGAAGAGGCTCTGCGCCAGGCCCAGAAAATGGAGGCGATCGGCCAGCTCACCGGCGGCATCGCGCACGATTTCAACAATCTGCTGCAGGGCATCACCGGCAGCCTCGACCTGGTACAGCGGCGCATCAGCCAGGGCCGCCTGGGCGACCTCGACCGCTTTATCACCGGCGCCATGACATCCGCTAATCGGGCCGCCGCCCTCACCCATCGCCTGCTGGCCTTCGCGCGACGGCAGCCGCTGGATCCCCGCCCCGTCCACGTCAACCCGCTGGTCGGCTCGATGGAAGAGTTGCTGCGGCGGACGCTGGGCGAGCGGATCGAACTCGAACTGAGACTGGCCGGCGGCCTCTGGTTGACCCGCTGCGACGCCAACCAGCTGGAGTCCGCCATCCTGAACCTCGCGATCAACGCGCGGGACGCCATGCCCGAAGGCGGGCAACTCGTCATCGAGACCGTCAACCGGGAGGTCGACGAGGCGACGGCCGTCGCTTACGCAGACCGGGCGGCGGGTGACTATGTCTGCATCGCGGTCGCCGACAGCGGCACTGGCATGGATGCCGAGACTGTCGGCCGCGCGTTCGAGCCTTTCTTCACGACCAAGCCGATCGGCCAGGGGACCGGCCTCGGCCTGTCCATGATCTACGGCTTCGCGCGCCAGTCCGAGGGCTACGTCGAGATCGAGAGCCAACCCGGCCGTGGCACGACCGTTCACCTCTGCCTGCCGCGCTTCCAGGGCGACGCCGACGACGAGACCGGCGCGGACGCGACCAAAGCCGCGCTGGCCGAAACCGGCGAGACCGTGCTGGTGATCGAGGACGAGCCGGTGGTCCGCGGCCTGGTCGTCGAAGTGCTGGCCGATCTCGGCTACCGCGCCATCGAGGCAGTCGATGGTCCACAGGGCCTGGAGATCGTGCAGTCGGCGCAGCGCATCGACCTGCTGATCACCGATGTCGGGCTACCCGGACTGAACGGCCGCCAGGTCGCGGACGCGGCCCGTGCCCTTCGTCCCGATCTGAAGGTATTGTTCATGACGGGCTACGCCGAGAACGCGGCGCTCGCCGCCGGCTCGCTCCACGCGGGGATGACGCTCATCACCAAGCCCTTCACCATGGAAGCCCTGGCGACGCGGGTCCGGGAGATCATCGAGACGAAATAGGTGATCGTGGCTCTACCTCCCAGTCGCGGTATGATGCTTGCTCCGCTCCGTGACGACTGACACTCAACCAGCTCAGTCTCCGTGAACAGAATGGATTGGCTCCAGATGTCCTCCGCCGAGCTTCCCCTCGCGCGCTTCCTGGCGCGTTGCCACTCCGACTTCTCGAAAGACGATAGCGGCGAAGTCGCGTCCTATATTCCCGAACTGTCGCTCGCGAATCCTGCCGACTTCGGCATCGCCGTCACCACGGTCGACGGCTTCGTCTACGAAATCGGCGACAGCAACGTCGAGTTCACCATCCAGTCGATCTCCAAGGCCTTCGTCTTCGCCCTCGCCCTCGAGTCGGTCGGCCCTGATCGCGTCGAAACCGTGGTGGGCGTCGAGCCGAGCGGCGATGCCTTCAACTCCATCCGGCTTCGATCCGACAACCGGCCCTTCAATCCGATGGTCAATGCCGGCGCGATCGCCTGCACCAGCCTGATATGCGAAAGCGAGGGGGACGGCGCCTTTACGCGGCTGCACGACGCGCTCAGCCGCTTCGCCGGACGTCGCCTCGACGTGGACGACGCGACCTTCCAGTCGGAGCGGGCGACCGGCGATCGCAACCGCGCCATCGCCTATCTCCTGCGCAATCACGGCGTTCTACTGGGCGACGTCGATCAGGTTCTCGACGTCTACTTTCGCCAGTGCGCATTGCGCGTGTCGGCGCGCGACCTGTCGGTCATGGCGGCAACCCTTTCGCACAAGGGCCGCAATCCGCTGACCGGCGAGCAGGTCGTCTCGTCCTACGCCGTCGCGCGCACGCTCTCGGTCATGACCAGCTCGGGCATGTACGATTCGGCAGGCCGCTGGGTCTATCGCGTCGGCATCCCGGCCAAGAGCGGCGTGGGCGGTGGCATCGTGGCCGCGCTCCCTTCGCAACTCGGCCTCGGCACCTATTCGCCGCGCATCGACGACCAGGGCAACAGCGTCCGCGGGCTACGCACCTGCGAGGCCCTCTCGACGCACTACGGCCTCCACATGCTCAACAGGGTGGGCGACGTGCGGACCTGCATCGCGGCCAGCTACGATGTCGGCAGCGTTTCGTCCCGCCGCAACCGCCGGCCACGCGAGCAGGCCATCCTGGAAGCTCACCACGCCAAGTGTGCCATCGTGGAACTTACAGGGGCTTTGAGCTTTGCAAACGCCGAGTATATCTCGCGGCGGGTCCGCAGCCTGCCGCCGGAGTTGGCGTATCTCATCGTGGATCTGCGTCGCGTCCCGTCGGTAAGCGAGGCGGCCCTGCAGTTGATGGCCGATATCCTGGATGACCTCGCTCGTGCAGAAGTCGATGTCGTGTTCTGCGGCATTCCGAAGGGCACACCTGTCGAAGCCGCGCTTGGCGAGTGGCTGGTCGGCAAGGCCGGTGTGCGCAGCATTGCCTTGCTCGACGAAGCCATCGAGTGGGCGGAAGACCGTATTATTCAAAGCGAGGCCGGAGCGCTCGACGTCGAGAAGCCAACCGCTCTCAGCGAACAACAACTGCTGGCCGGTCTCGACCCGGCGGCCCTGTCGGCACTTTCCGAGCTGATGAACCCGCACCACTACCGGGTCGGCGAGCGCATGATCTCGGCCGGCGAGCAGGCCACCACGCTGCTGTTCGTCGTGAGCGGCGTCGTGAGCGTCAGGTTGGCGGGGGGCCTGCGCCTCGCGACGCTGTCGGCGGGCATGGCGGTCGGGGAGATGGCGCTGCTCGAAACGACGAGGTCAGCGGACGTCTGGGCCGACACTGCGGTCGCTTGCCTCGAACTGTCACTCGATGCCTTCGCGAGCTTTCGGAATCTCCATCCCCGTGCCTGCGAGCATATCATGGGCAACCTTGCACGCCTGCTCGCCAAGCGCCTCATCATTGCGAACACCAAGATCGAAGTTCTGGCGTCCTACTGAGGCCGGAGCGCCGCTGCCTCCGCCTTGATGCGAATCCACATCGCCGCGGCATTGAGCGCCGAGAAGACGAACCCGTACGCCGGCAGGCCGAAGACGAGCGGCAGGACGAGGATCTCGCCGGCCACCACCCAGTAGTTCGGGTGCGACAGGAAGCGGTAGGGACCACACTGCACCCGCGGCGCGCCCGGCAGCACGATAATTCGCGTCGTCCAGCGCTCTCCCAGCGAAGTGATCACCCAGAGACGGCCCAGCTGCAGGAGGATGAAGGCCGCAAGCCAGAACGGCTCGATGTGCTGGTCTGCGGGCGCGCGATACACCACGAGATACCAGAGGCCGAGCAACCAGGCGGCGTGAAGCACGACGATCAGCGGATAGTGCGCCGCACCGACTTCATACCCCCCTTTTGCCAACAGGCGACGGGTATTCCGGCGGGCCAGCACAAGTTCACCCAGGCGCTGAGCCGTCACGAGCCCCAGAATCAGCGCGGTCCAATCCATTATAGGATCCTCAGGCGGCGCGGGCGAGCGACAGGGCGCTGCAGGTGAAGCCCGGTCCCAACGCCGCCAGGACCGTGCGCTGCGGCAGACCTGCAGCCACGAGACGCTCCAGTACGAACAACACCGTCGGCGCCGACATGTTGCCGTACTGGCGAAGCACCTCGCGTTCATGGTCGAGCGTGCCTTGCGCGAGATGCAGGGTCGTTTCCAAGGCAGTGATCACCTTGGCGCCGCCGGGATGGCAGGCGAAGCGGTCGACCGAGGCGCGCGCGATGCCGAGGCGTTCGAGGATCGTCGCCACCGCCGGCCCGACTTCCTGCTCTGCGAAGGGCGGAATGGACCGGTCGAAGATGACGCCCAGGCCCGTCGGATCGACTTTCCAACCCATGATGTCGAGCGTATCCGGCCAGCGATGTTCGCCCGCCCCTTCGATCCGGGCGAGTCCCGGCTCGCCTGAGTCGGCACGGACGACACAGGCCGCAGCGCCGTCACCGAACAGGGCCGTCGCAACCATGTTGGCGGGCGTGAGCTGATCCATGCGAAAGGCCGCGGTGCAGATCTCGACGGCGACCATCAGCACGGTTGCGCCCGGTCGCGCCGCAGCCAGTCGGCTGGCGATCGCCAGGCCCGAGACGCCGCCGGCACAGCCAAGCCCGAACACCGGTACCCGCTCGACATCCGTGCGAAAGCCCATGCGCGCGGCGGCGCGCGCTTCCAGGCTGGGCGTCGCGACGCCGGTCGAGGAGATCGTGACGATCGTGTCCACCTCGGATGCAGCGCACCCTGCCGCCGCGAGCGCCCGTGTCGCGGCCTCCACGAACAGGTCCTGCGCGCCCTCGAGATAGGCGGCATTGCGCTCGGGCCATCCCAGCAAGGCGAAATACCAGTCGAGCGGCTTCACCGTGTACCGGGATTCGATGCCGGAAGTCGTGAAGACCGGCGCCATCCGTTCGAAGGCGGCGTAGCGATGGGCAAACATTCCCCGCGCCGCCTCCGCCGCTTCGGTCTGCAGCAGCCGGTGGGGAGGCAAAGCATGGGCGACGGACAGCAGGGCGCTCGCAGGGGGCATGGCGTGATCCTTCCGCCGCCATAACCGGCCCAGGCGCTCCAAGGTTCAAGTCACGTTTTTCTGACGCCAGCGGACGGGATTGCGGATTCGCAGCCGTAGAAATGCTGCAAAGGGAGTTGCCGGACAATTCTTTCGTCGGCATAAAACCGCGCGTCTGTTCGGAGGCTGACCACGACCGCGCCGGAGCCGATCATCCTGCGCGATGAGAGGGGGAGACATCGATGCAAACGAATCGCCGTTCGACTCTGAAGCTGCTGGGAAGCGCTGCGCTCTCGACCGCTGCGCTGCCTGTCCTGCCGTTCTCTGCAAAGGCGCAGGAAGATCTCTACATTGCCTCGACCTATCAGAACTTCAAGCGCGGCACGATCTATAGCATCGACGAGAGGACGCGCGGTTTCGTCATCGTCTGGCAGGATCTCGGCCGTGTGAAGATGAAGGCCGCCGACTTGGTCACCAACTACGGCGCGCTGCGCGTCGGCCAGATCGTCGACGTGCAATGGTACGACTATGTCGACTTCCTGATCGCTCCGACCACGCCCGCCGTGACGGCGCGCGCCAAGGCGATGATGAGCCAGGGCGCGCGGATCGACGGCATCCCCGGCGCGCGGGAGCCCATCCGCCTGTGGTCGATGGCCGGCATGTGCACCAAGGTCGACCTGGCGACCAACACGGTGTTCCTGATCAACGCCTCCGGTGGCGAGCCCGACAAGCCCTCACCCAACAGCGGCGAAGTCATCCAGATGCCGCAGGTCGTGAGCGAGGCCGGCAAGGCCGCGCTGAAGACGATCAAGCCGGGCACACAGATCACCACCGTGTACAGCGTGCAAACCGCGCTCCAGGTCACGATCATACGCTGACCATTTCCGCTTATCTAAGCGACAACGCCGGGACCGCGAGGTCCCGGCTTTTTCGTGTGGGTGTTTCACTTCCCGTCCCTGGAGTGCTAGCAAATCAGGAGCAACTCTTGCGGGAGGACGCCATGGCCGCCTCATACGATCTGATCGTGCGCAATGGAACGGTGTTCGACGGGACCGGAGCCGAGCCGCGCGAAGCGGATGTCGCCATCCGGGACGGCAAGATCGCCGCCGTGGGCCGGATCGACGGCGCGGGCCGCGAGGAAATCGACGCCAGGGGCCTCGCCGTGACGCCGGGCTTCGTCGACATCCACACCCACTATGACGGCCAGGTCACCTGGGACGATCGCTTTTCACCCTCTTCGGGTCACGGCGTGACAACGGTGCTGATGGGCAATTGCGGCGTCGGCTTCGCGCCCTGCCGGCCGGAGGACCGCGACACGCTGATGAACGTGATGGAGGGCGTCGAGGACATTCCCGAGCTGGTGATGCGCGAGGGCGTACCCTGGAACTGGCAGAGCTTTCCCGACTATCTCGACGCCCTATCGAAGCGCCGTTGCGACATCGACTTCGCCACGCAGGTACCGCATGCGCCGCTACGCGTCTTCGTCATGGGCAAGCGCGGCGTCGACCGCGAGCCTGCAAACGCATCTGACATGGCAGAGATGGCGAAGCTTGTTCAGGAGGGTCTGGACGCTGGCGCGCTGGGCTTTTCGACCTCACGTTCACTCTTTCATCGCACGCCTGACGGCGCCCTGACACCGACCATCACCGCCGGGGAGGAAGAGCTGGCGGCGATCGCGCGCGGCATGCGACGCGCCGGCAAGGGCGTGATCCAGCTTTTGGACGATTTCTCCGACACGACGGCAGAAGGTGCGACCGAGTTCGCCATGCTGCGCCGGCTGGTCGAACTTTCGGGCCGGCCACTTTCGTTCACCCTGCTCGACCTGTCGCTCTATCCCGGACGTTGGCAGACGCTCTTGCGCGAGATCGAGCGCGCGCATGGCGACGGCCTGCCGATCCGCGGCCAGGTCGCGGCTCGGCCCGTCGCCGTGCTCTACGGGCTGGAACTGTCGTTCCATCCTTTTTCGACCTGCCCGAGTTATCGCGAGGTCGAGAGCCTACCGCTCGAGGCCAAGCTCGCGAAGCTGCGCGATCCGGCGATGAAGGCAAGGCTGCTCGTCGAACAGCCGACCTACCGCAATCCCCAGATGCTGGCCTTCATGCGCAGCGTCGCCAACATGTTCGTGCTAGGCGATCCGCCCGACTACACGCCGCCGGCCGACCAGCGGCTCGACGCGCGGGCTGCCGCACTCGGCATCTCGCCGCTTGATCTGGCCTACGACCTGCTGGTGAGCGGCGACGGCCGCACCATCCTGTTCCATCCCGGCGCGAACTACACCGATTGCTCCGACGCCAATATGGCCAGCATGCTGCGCCACGAGCACACCGTCATGGCGCTGGGCGACGGCGGCGCCCATTACGGGCTGATCTGCGACGCGAGCTACACGACACACGCTCTCACCTACTGGACGCGCGACCGGAAGGGCGAGCGCTGGCCCCTGCCCTGGGCGATCCGGCAGCTCACCGACGTGCCGGCCCGCACCGTCGGCCTCGGCGATCGCGGACGGCTGGAGGTGGGCTACAAGGCCGACCTCAACGTGATTGATCTCGATCGGCTGAAAGTCTCCGCGCCGCATCCCGTTCACAACCTGCCGGGCGGCGGCCGCCGGCTAGAACAGAAGGCCGAAGGCTATCGCGCCACGATCGTGGGTGGCGAGGTGACCTACCGCGACGGCGAATTCACCGGCGCCCGCCCCGGCCGACTCGTGCGCGGTGCGCGATAAATTTTCAGCTCAGCGCGAACCCCTCATAGCCGTTGGCAGCGATCTCTTCGCACTTCTGGCGGTACTTGGGGGCGCCGCCGGCATAGGCCATGAAGGTGCGCTTGAGGCGGCCGGGAACGTTCTTGTTCACGCCAGTCATCCAGGAATCGACCTTGGTGAGCAGCAGTCGTGAACCCGTCTCGTACACATGCGCCGTCCACGTCGCCTCGGCCTCCGGGGTCGCCTCGATGCGGGTCAGGCCCTTGTCGCGCATGTACTCGAGCAGCTCTGAAACGAACTCGACGTTCTGCTCGATGCAGCGCGGCAGATTGCAGAAGGTCGCCGCATTGTGCGGGCCGACCAGGGTCAGCATGTTGGGAAAGCCCGTGACGTTGAGGCCAAGATAGGTGTGCGGCCCGTCGGCCCACTTGTCCCGGAGCTTCGCACCATCGCGGCCCTGGAAGTCGATGCGGTCGAAGGCGCCGGTGATGGCGTCGAAGCCGGTGGCGTAGATGATCATGTCGAAGTCGTAATCGACATCGCCAACCCGCAGGCCGGTCTCGGTGATGCGCTCGATCGGCGTCTCGCGGATGTCGACCAGCTTCACGTTGGGCTGATTGTAGACCTCGAAGTAACCACTCTCGAGCGGCACGCGGCGCGTGCCGTAGCCGTGGTTTGTCGGGATCAGCTTGTCGGCGATCGTCTGGTCCTTCACGCGGGCGCGGATCTTCTTGATTACGAAGTCCGTCAGCGCGTCGTTGGCCGCCTGGTCCATGAGCACGTCGCGGAAATTGCCCTGCCAGAAGGCGAAGCCCGGCGTGTTGTAGAGCTTCTCGAAGAAGGCCTCGCGCTCCTCCGCCGTCACGTCGGTCGAATGGCGCGGATCGGCAGTGTGGACGAAGCAGCCCCAGTTCTCGCGGCACTGCGCGAAGATCTGGTCGTAACGCGAACGGATGTCGGCCATCGTCTCGGGCTCGATGCGACTGTTGCGCAGCGGCGTGCACCAGTTTGGTGTGCGCTGGAACACGGTGAGCTCGCCCACCGTCTTGGCGATCTCGGTGATCGCCTGCACACCCGACGCGCCGGTGCCGATCACGGCGACCTTCTTGCCCTCGAAGCTGACGGGATGATGCGGCCACAGGCCGGTGTGCCAGGACTCGCCCGTGAAATCTTCGATGCCAGGAATGGTCGGCATGGTGGGCGACGACAGCGGCCCGATTGCTGTGACGAGGAAGCGGGCGCGGGCGCGACCGCCTTTCTCGAAGGTGACCTCCCATTCGTTGGCCGCCTCGTGCCAGTGTGCCACCTTCACGCGGGTGTCGAAGGTGATGTCGCGGCGCAAGTCGAACTTGTCGGCGATGAACTCGCAGTAGCGCAGATTTTCGGGCTGGCCGGAGAAATGCTCCTTCCAGTCCCACTCCTTCAGCAGCTCGGGCGAGAAGGAGAAGCCGTAGGTCCAGCTCTCGGAATCGAAGCGCGCGCCGGGATAGCGGTTCCAGTACCAGGTGCCGCCGACACCGCCGCCGGCCTCGTAGACCCGCGCCTTGAAGCCCATCTGACGCAGCTTCAGGAGCTGGTACATGCCCGAAAGGCCTGCGCCGATCACGATGACATCCCATCGTTCGAGCATGCCGGGCTCGACCATGTCGGCAGTCTCGCTTGTCCGTGTCGCTTCAGCCGCGATTGCCATGGCGTTCCTCATCTCATTTTGCGGACGAGTATAGCGCGGCCGAGGGCCTTTGGACGATGCGCAGAGCGAGATTGGACTTCGCTAGCGTAGCTGCTTCGGTGAGCCGTAAAGATTGGCCAGCCGCGCAATCAGGAAAGCGACGTACATGACGCCCAGCACCTGCTCGATCACGATCAGGGACCGCGCCATCGGCGTCGCTGGCGTGATTTCTCCGAAACCCGTCGAGGTCAGAACGGTGAAGGAGAAGTACATCAGGTCCGGCCAGTTGAGCTTGCCGTCCGGACCGTGGGCTATGGCGGCCGTAAAGGCATCAGCCTGGAACACCTGGAGGAAGCCAAACAGGCTGGCGAAGGACATCGCGATCAGGATGTAGGCGGCCACGGCGCCGAACACCTTGTCGGTCGTGATCGGCCGGCGGTCGAGCACATAGGCCAGGAGCGCGATGGTGATTGCTCCCACGAAGACAGCTGTGGCGCCGAGCGCAATGGGCCGCAGCCCGCTATAGCCCATCCGGTCGGCGATCAGCGTATCGACGGTGATGAATCCGAATACACCCAGCCCCCAGAGAACAGGCCGTTCGAGTCGCAGCGCCCAGACCGCCAGGACGAGCACGGCGAACAACGCTACCCCGAGCATGGAGCCGCCGATCGCCGAGATGGCCAACAGGGGGTTGAGCAGGATGAAGAAGGTGAGCGCCACCACCAGGGCACTGCAGCGGTTGCGCCGCACATAGGCGATGCGGCGCAGCATACGATGTCGGGTCATGATTCAGCTCGGGCCCCCGCCCCGTTATTCCAGTCTCGGGCAGGCAGACTGCAAAACCCCGCAACCAAAGGCAAACGGCCGGCGTTCCTCGGGTAGATGGAGGATTTCGTCATGTTCCGCAGGGTCTTCGTTTCCCTCGGTTTGCTCATTCTGGCTCTGACTGCATGCGACCAGCAGCTGCTGATGGCCGGTCCGTCGTCCGACCCGGGCCACTATGAGGTCGTGGGGCTGGTGGCCGAATGACGGAGGGGACCTAGCCCCGCCAGAGTGTCCACAGGACGCCGGCCACCAGTCCCAGTGCGATGAATCCGACGAATAGCAGCAAGGCGCTCTTGGCCTTCGTAAAATGATGGTGCCCCTGCGCCGTGGTCTCATGCGGCTGAAGGCGTGCGCCGAGTTCGTATTTTTTGGACACCTGACCGGCCGCATGCGCCTTCCGGTGCACGCTCAGGAATTGCACGAAATGCCAGAGCGCGCCGAGCGCCGCGAACATGCCCAGCAGCCAGAACGGCGCGAAGAGCATCCAGATTTCAACGTCGGTACCCAAGAGATCCCCCTGCTATGGCCTCTCTCTTAGGCCGGATCGGCTAGCGGGCAAACCACGGATTGAAGGGGAAGCGCTGCCAGCGCCGGTCGTCGAAGAGGACCATGAACAGTTGCGCGAACATCTGACCGAGCCGCGGATCGTCGGGCCCGGTCGCCTGGGTCCACGCCGTCGTCTGGGAGAGCGCGAGATCGTTGCGACAATAGACGCCGAACACATAGATGCGGCCCGGCGCGGGCGCCTTCAGGAAATACTGCCCGGCGCAGACGCGCGCCGCCGTGAGATCGTTTGCCGGAGAAAAGACCAGCACCAGGCGGTAGCTGGGCCGGAGTTCCTCGGGGGGAGACTGGTAGGTAAAGGTGAGAGCCGGCCTCGGCTTGTTGGCCTGCATCACCGGCAGCAGCCGCTCCTTCACCTGTTCCAGCGGCCATTGCGGAAAGGGATTGCCCGCGACGATCACCTGAAAGAGGCGGCCGTCGGTCGCCGCCCAGAATTCCGAGAAGTCATATTCCGGGGCGTAATCGAAGCCTCCCACCGTCTGTGCCCGCAGCGGAAAGGCCAGGCCGAGCCAGGCCAAGGTCACCATGAAGACACACCGCAGAGCGGCCATTTGTGGAAACCTCGCACACTCGGAAGGCCTATTCAGGCACGCAATGGAGTTGAACATATGATGAAGGTCGTCGGCATTTCCCTTCTGGCTCTCACCCTCGCCGCCTGTGGCGATACCTGGGGTCAGCGGGCTGTGACGGGCGGCGGAATCGGTGCCGGCACTGGCGCTCTCGTCGGCGCCCTCACCCCGATCGGGCTGCTGCCCGGCGCCTTGGTGGGCGGCGCGGTGGGTGCCGGTGTGGGCGCGGCGACGACGCCGCGCCGCTGAAGTACCCGCCAGCCCGCGTCAGCGCATGCGGACGCGGCGATGCCCCCCTGGATTCGTCTGTTCTTCCCCAGTCTGCGCGGCCTTGGCGAGCTTGAATATCTGGACGGCCTTGTTGGCCTTCACATCCCAATATTCCGCCTCGGCGACGAGAACCGCGACCAGGGCGAGGTCGGGATCTTCCACCCCGCCGGGGAACCAGGCCTTGGCGGCCGTGCTCCACAGTTCCTGCT
>Ga0182739_1001007_pt1 | contig 31376 bp, 26 predicted proteins | sample eDN5th30CBELigBY_FD_128873 | JGI IMG/M metagenome (GOLD analysis project Ga0182739, IMG submission 128873) | Enriched backyard soil microbial communities from Emeryville, California, USA - eDNA 5th pass 30_C BE-Lig BY (version 2) (version 2) | ecosystem: Environmental > Terrestrial > Soil >... | reverse complement strand
GATGCGGTGATGTTCGGCATCGACGTGTCGCGCGAGATGCTGGCGACCGCCGACGCCGCGCTGCAACGGACCGGTCTCGCCGGCCGCGTGCGCACCGCGCATGCGGATGCGACCACCTTCGCCCCGCAGGCGCTGTTCAACCAGGCATCGTTCGAGCGGATATTCGTCTCCTACAGTCTCTCGATGATTCCGGCCTGGGAAGCGGTGCTGGAGCGGGCCACCGGCCTGCTCTCCCCCGGCGGCGAACTGCATGTCGTCGATTTCGGCGACCAGCGGGGCCTGCCGTCCTGGTTCCGTATCGGCTTGCGGCACTGGCTCACGCGCTTCCACGTCACGCCGCGCGATGACCTCGAAGCGGTGCTGCGGCGGCTCGCCGCCACCCGGAACGCCTCTGTTTCGTTCATGCGTCCGTATCGCGGCTATGCCCAGACCGGTGTCCTCCGGTTACCGCTTTAACGCCCCGGCAAGGCCACCGTTTCACGCGAGGCCCCCCATCGCGTCGCCGCCCTTTGAACCCCGCCATGCGGATGCTATAGCGACGCCGCCGGCGCGCTGCCCCGCCTTGGACGGGAGGCGCCGGGGCTAGTGTCCCGTTTCCGAAGTTCGCCATACGTCGTTGCCCGCTCTGATGCGAACTTCGGAATCGATAGGACACTAGCAAGTCAATAATTCTAGTGTGGCTTTTGGATTTGAAGTTCCTATCAGAGTGGGCAGCAGGCTCTTAGGAACTTCAAATCCGCCACACTAGTTTCCCCTCCCGTTCCGAGGCGCTGGCGCGACCTCTTTCCACAGGTGCAAGCATGGCAAATCTCGAAATTATGTGGACAAAGGTCGATGAAGCCCCGGCGCTCGCGACGTTTTCCCTGCTGCCGATCGTCGAAGCCTTCGTAGGCGCGGCGGGCGTATCCGTGACGCTCAAGGACATCTCGCTGGCCGGCCGCGTCATCGCCGCCTTCCCCGAGAGGCTCACCCCTGCGCAACGGATCAACGACGAACTCACCGAACTCGGCGAGCTCACGCTGAAGCCCGAAGCCAACATCATGAAGCTGCCCAACATCTCCGCCTCGATCCCGCAGCTGAAGGCCGCGATCAAGGAACTGCAGGGCAAGGGCTATGACGTTCCGGACTATCCGGACAATCCGGCGACGGACGCCGAGAAGGAAATCAAGGCGCGCTACGGCAAGGTGTTCGGCAGCGTCGTCAACCCGGTCCTGCGCGAGGGCAATTCCGACCGTCGCGCCGCCGGCGCGGTCAAGCAATACGCCCGCAACAATCCGCACAAGATGGGCGCCTGGAGCAAGGACTCCAAGTCGCGCGTGGCCTACATGCCGGGCGGCGACTATTTCGGCTCGGAAATCGCCACCACCATCACCGAGGCGACCAACGCCCGCATCGAACTGGTCGGCGCCGACGGCAAGACCACGGTGCTGAAGGCCAAGACGCCGCTCAAGGTCGGCGAGATCATCGACGCCGCGGTGATGAGCCGCAAGGCGCTGCGCGCCTTCTTCGCCGAGCAGATCGAAGCAGCGAAGAAGGATGGCGTGCTGTTCTCGCTGCACGTCAAGGCGACGATGATGAAGATCGCCGATCCCATCATCTTCGGCCATGCCGTCTCGGTGTTCTTCTCCGATGTGGTCGAGAAGCACGCCGACACGCTCAAGAAGCTCGGCGTCAACCTCAACAACGGCTTCGGCGATCTGCTGACCAAGATCGAGTCGCTGCCGGAGGCCGAGAAGAAGGCGATCAAGGACGACATCGCAGCCGAGTACGCCAAGCGTCCGGGCCTTGCCATGGTCAATTCCGACAAGGGCATCACCGGCCTGCATGTCCCCAGCGATTTCATCGTCGACGCTTCCGTGCCGGCGATGATCCGCGAGTCGGGCCGCATGTGGGGTCCCGACGGCAAGCTGCACGACACCCTGGCCGCGATCCCGGACCGCTCCTATGCGCGGCTGTTCCAGACCGTCATCGAGGACTGCAAGGCCAACGGCGCGTTCGATCCCAAGACCATGGGCTCGGTTCCGAATGTCGGGCTGATGGCGCAGCAGGCCGAGGAATACGGCTCGCACGACAAGACGTTCGAGGTTCCCGCGAGCGGCACGGTTCGCGTGGTCGCCGACGATGGCAAGGTGCTGCTGGAGCGCCCGGTCGAGGCCGGCGACATCTTCCGCATGTGCCAGCTCAAGGACGCGCCGGTTCAGGACTGGGTCAAGCTCGGCGTGCGCCGCGCCCGCCTCACCAACACACCGGCCGTGTTCTGGCTCGACAAGAACCGCGCCCATGACGCGCAGGTGATCGCCAAGGTCGAGAAGTACCTGAAGGAACAGGATACGTCGGGGCTGGATATCCGCATTCTGGCGCCGGTCGACGCGATGAAGTTTTCGCTCGAGCGCATCCGCAAGGGGCAGGACACGATCTCCGTCACCGGCAACGTGCTGCGCGACTATCTGACCGACCTGTTCCCGATCATGGAACTCGGCACCTCCGCCAAGATGCTGTCGATCGTGCCGCTGCTGGCGGGCGGTGGCATGTTCGAGACGGGTGCCGGCGGCTCGGCCCCCAAGCACGTGGAGCAGTTCCAGCAGGAGGGCTACCTGCGCTGGGATTCGCTCGGCGAGTTCCTCGCGCTCGGCGCGTCGCTCGAGCATCTGGGCCACACCTACAAGAACGCCAAGGCGCTGGTTCTCGCCGAGGCGCTCGACACGGCGATCGGCCAGTTCCTCGAGAACAACCGCAATCCCGCCCGCAAGGTCGGAGAGATCGACAATCGCGGCAGCCATTTCTACCTCGCGCTCTACTGGGCGCAGGCGCTGGCCGCGCAGAGCAAGGATGCGGACCTGCAGGCCCGCTTTAAACCGCTGGCGGAAACGCTCGCCAAGAACGAGGCAAAGATCAACGGCGAGTTGATCGCTGCCCAGGGCAAGCCGGTCGATACGGGCGGATACTATCTGCCCGACAACGCCAAGGCGTCGGCCGCAATGCGCCCGAGCGCCACGCTGAACGCCGCGCTCGCCGCGCTGTAAGGCGAGTTCGGGCATCCGGGTATTGCGAACCGACGGGTCCGCGCTTCGCGCGGGCCCGTTCCAGTCTCGTAAAGCTGCTGGATTGCAAAGCTGCTGGATTGTCCGGCGGCTATCAGCGACGCGCGCGACTTTGATCAGCCGCCGCAAAATGCGCCAGCTGATCGGCATACGCCTTTTTGAAGGCAGGTCGCGCAACAAGCCGCTCGACATAGGCTTCGGTCGCGGGGCGATTACCACGGGCGCGAATGTCGGGAACGCGCAGAACGTCCGCCATCATCAGATCGGCAGCGGTGAACCGGTCGGCCACGAGCCATTCCCGTTCGCTCAATACGGCCTCCACATGGGCAAGCCGGCTGTCCAGCCAGCCTGACAGGCCATTCTCACGATCCCCGGAGAGCCGAAGGAACCACCAGGGAACGCTGACCATCTCGATCGAATTGAGCGCCGAAATGACCCACTGCTGCGTTGCAGACTCGCCGCTTGCATCCCGTGGCATCAGAATTTCGCTCTTGCGTGCCAAGTGTAGCAGGCAGGCGCCGCTCTCGAAGATCGTGATGTCGCCATCGGTAAGAAACGGCACTTGCCCGAACGGCTGCCGGCTGAAGTGGCTCGCTTGCCGATCCTCGAAAGCGACGGTGCCAACCTCGTAGCGCAGCCCCGCCTCTTCCGCGCCCCAGCGCAAACGAAAATCACGAACGAACCCGCGCGGCCCTTCGGGTACCCAGTCATAGGTCCAGATGGTCAGATTCTCACCCATGGGATCAGCATTCCTTCGATCTGCGCGCTTATGGAATCTTATTGCCGTGCAGGACTCTCGCCGCGCGGCGTCGCACCCTTTCTCCACACCCGCCGGTCGGCCATGACTTTTATGGCCGCCGCGAGGACCAGCGCACAGAGCGCCGCCTTGGACATCGTCTCCATCGTCCCCTCGATCAGGAGGCCATGGACGACGCTGCCAACAACGATGACCAGCGCGAGAAGCATATGCGCGAGGCGCCACGTTCGTGGCCTCAATGCCAGCCGCCGGCGAAATGCCGCAAGAAGCGCGACGGCGAAGATCGCCCACATGGCGGTCACGCCCCAGGGGGAGAACGGCGTGGGCGATACGAAGAGAAGGGCATCGATCATGTCCGGCGGACTGCTGATCCAAAGCCCCCCGACATGGACCACCACGGCCGCGACCAGCGCGCCGCCAATCCAGTAATGCGCACGCCGGCCGCGATAGCCCGGCAGCCCCGGCAGGTATCCGGCTATCAGCAAAGGCTGAACGAGCACGAGGCCGAGGGCGACGATCCCTGCGAAGCCGGCAATGATGTAAATCCAGCCGCGGTATTCATGCAGGTCGCTTGCCGCCGCAAAGGCGAGCGGCACGCCGACGGCGGCTGCAACGGCGGCCCAGATCAGGGTCGCCTTCACCAGTCTCATCCCCCGTGTTCCCAACGCGTTCAGGCCGGCTGAAGGACGAAGTGCCCCTCCAGGCTCTTGTCCCTTGCGCTCCGCATCAGCGGACGGAGAAAGACGGTTCTGAATTCACCGCTGTCATAGGCGAGGTGACCATGCGGCTGGCCGAAGATCGGCACGATCTGCGGCATCTCGAGGCGGAACCTGCCGTCCTTGTCGGTGAGCGTGGCGCCATGACTCTGTGGCTCGTGCTCCTGCCCTTCGGTCGTGTGCGCCCAGATCTGGATGCGCTGCCCGGCAAGCGGCGCCCCGTCGCCCGCGCGGCGCACGGTGCCGCTCATCCAGAATCCGCCCTTGCCGATGCGCTCCACGATCGGCGCGCCCTTGCGGTAGTTGTTCGCACCGCCCGACATCGATCTGGTCGGGGCGACGCTTTGCGCCTGCGCAGGCAACAGAAGCCCCGAAACGCCGGTCGCTAGGACCGAGCCTCCGGCGACGATGAGGCTGCGGCGGCTGAGGACGACGGTCGTCATGCGAATTCCTCCTGGCGAACGTGCAGTTACTCGGCGGACAGGACGACAACAGGATCGAGACATCCTGAATCTAGCGCGATTGCGGCCAGTTTGTGAACCACGCCACCAGCGTCCCACATATGTCGACGAGACACTGAGCAGGGCGAAGCACGGCCTTCACACAGGCCTGTCACAATACGCCGCACTGCTTCGTTTCGCTCGCCGCTACTTCACTCGCCATGACTTCGCTCGCCATCACGATGATGGTACGCTAACTCAACACGCAATGTCGCGCGGGGCTGCCGGGCTGCGCGTTCTCAAGAGGTGGCTTCCGAATGGCAAAAATCAAGGTCGCGAACCCGATCGTCGAGATGGACGGCGACGAGATGACCCGGATCATCTGGCAGTTCATCAAGGACAAGCTGATCCATCCCTATCTCGACATCGACCTCATCTATTACGACCTCAGCGTCCAGAAGCGCGACGAGACCAACGACCAGATCACCGTCGACGCGGCCAACAAGACCAGGGAAGTCGGCGTTGCCGTGAAGTGCGCCACCATCACGCCGGACGAGGGCCGGGTGAAGGAATTCGGCCTCAAGGAGATGTGGCGCTCGCCGAACGGCACCATCCGCAACATCCTCGGCGGCGTCATCTTCCGCGAGCCGATCATCTGCCGCAACATCCCGCGCCTGGTGCCGGGATGGACGCAGCCGATCGTCATCGGCCGCCACGCCTTCGGCGACATCTACCGCGCGACCGACTTCAAGTTCCCGACCGCCGGCACGCTCTCGATCAAGTTCGTGGGCGAGGACGGCACTGTGATCGAGCGCGAGGTCATCAAGGCGCCCGGCAGCGGCGTCGCGATGGGCATGTTCAACCTCGACCAGTCGATCATGGACTTCGCCCGCGCCTCGTTCAACTACGGCCTCGCGCGCAACTACCCGGTCTATCTCTCGACCAAGAACACCATCATCAAGCAATATGACGGCCGCTTCATGGAGCTATTCCAGCAGGTGTTCGACGCGGAGTTCAGGGCCGAGTTCGACAAGCGCAAGCTGACCTACGAGCACCGCCTGATCGACGACATGGTTGCGTCGGCGCTGAAGTGGTCCGGCGGCTATGTCTGGGCCTGCAAGAATTATGACGGCGACGTGCAGTCGGACACCGTCGCGCAGGGCTTCGGCTCGCTCGGTCTGATGACCTCGGTGCTGATGACGCCGGACGGCAAGGTGGTGGAAGCCGAGGCCGCGCACGGCACCGTGACGCGCCACTATCGCGAACACCAGAAGGGCCGCGAGACATCGACCAATTCGATGGCCTCGATCTTCGCCTGGACGCGCGGCCTCGCGCACCGCGCCAAGCTCGACGGCAATGCGGAACTCGCAAAGTTCGCCGCGACGCTGGAGAAGGTCTGCGTCGATACCGTCGAGGCAGGCTACATGACGAAAGACTTGGCGCTGCTCGTCGGTCCCGACCAGAAGTGGCTTTCCACAACCGGCTTCCTCGGCAAGATCGATGAGAACCTCAAAAAGGCAATGGCAAACTGACAGGAGCGAGCAATATGCGCGTCACCGAAGCAGGTACAAGCCAAGCCTTCGATGACGGCATTTCCCGCTCGTCACCACAACCTGTTTCTCCCCGCGATGCCCTGACGATCGCGCGTATCGTCAGGGTCAATCACGCAGGCGAATACGGCGCCATACGCATTTATGCGGCGCAGATTGCCGTTTCTTCCCGCTTCTATCCCGACGTTGTGCCGATCTTGCGCGAGATTCTGGGCCACGAAGTGCAGCATTGCGCCGCGTTCGCGGCCGCAATGCCGGCGCGAAACTCCCGCGCGTGCCGGGTCATGTCACTCTGGAGTTGCGGCGGCTGGCTGCTCGGCTTCTTCACCGCGCTCATGGGTCGGCAGGCGATATGGATCTGTACAGCAGCCGTCGAGGGAGCGGTGCACCGCCATCTCGACGACCAGTTGTTCTTCCTCGCCAACCGCGATGCGGAGTTATACGACGTGATTGCGGAGATACGCGAAGAAGAACTCTCCCATCTTCATCACGCCGAGTCGCAGATCACTACGGTGAGCCGCGCCTCGCATCTGCTCCAGCGCGCGATCTCGAACATCACCGATGTTATGATCTGGCTTTCGACCTGGGGCGATTCCAGCCGCATGGCCCGCGATTTGCGCGCAGCGCGACACTCATAATGGGCGGCGCGATGCTCTCGCGCCGCTCCTTCTACCCGCCGTCCCCTGCCCGTTCGCGCTCCGCGATACGCATCGCTTCGATGCGCGTCGCGGCGGCCTCTTCCGAGACGCCGAGCGCCGTCAGCAGGTGCGCGCCCAGTTGAAGGCTGACCTCCACCACCTCCGGGACGGCATGCACGGCGCCGGCCGCCATCATGCGGTTGGCGTGGTGCGTGTCCGTGGCCCGGGCGTAGATGGCGGCTTCGTCGTTCACCGTTCGCGCGGCCTCGACCATCCGCTCGGCCGCATGCACGGAGTCGAGCGTGACAACGAAGGCGCGCGCGCGCCGGCCGCAGGCGCGCTCCAGGAGTTCCCCCCGGCTCGCATCGCCGAAATACAGGTGTCCGCGAACACGGCTGCGCCAATGCGTCACCACATCGGAACTGGTGTCGAAGGCCACATACGGAATGTTCTCGGCCTCCAGGAGGCGCGCCACCATCTGCCCCATTCTCCCGAAACCGCCGATGATGACGTGATCCTCGATCTCCTCGACGGAATGGCTCGGCTCCTGCGCCGTCCGTTCGCGCCGCTCCGACCGTTCACCCAAACGCCGGCCGAGGATCGCGAGCCCGGGCGTGACGATCATGCTCAGAACCGCGACCGCGGTGAGCACATGCGAGGCCTCAATGTCGATCAGGCCGCCCATGCGCGCGAGCGCGACGATGATGAAGGCGAATTCGCCGGCCTGCGACAGAAGCAGCGAAGTCTCGATCGCGGTCGGCAGCGGACATCTGAATGCGCGCGCGGCTGCGAACAGGATCACCGCCTTGAGCACTAGCAGGCTCGCGACGGCGCAAAGGACAAGACCGAGTTGCGCCCATACCACCTTGAGGTCGAGCGTCATTCCAACGCTCACGAAGAACACGCCGAGCAGCAGCCCCTTGAACGGGCTGAGATCGACTTCGAGCTGGTGGCGGTACTCTGTCTCGGCCAGCAACAGTCCGGCGAGGAACGCGCCGAGCGCCGTTGAAAGGCCCGCCGCGCCCGTTCCGGCCGCGACGGCCACGATCATCAGCACGGCGATCGCAATGACGAGGTCGCGGCTGCCGGTCTTGGCGGCGAACAGCAGCAGCGGGCGCAGCGCAAACCGGCCGACGACGACGATGACGACGATAGCGACGGCCGCCTGTAGCACCGACAAGAGCAGGAGCAGCGCGATGTGATCGCCGCCGCGCGTCAAGACGCCGGTCACGAACAGCGCCGGCGCGACCATCAGATCCTGGAACAGCAGCACCGCCAGCGCGAGCCGGCCGAGCGGCGTCGCGGACCGGCCCTGCTCCTCGAGCAGTTGAATGACGATCGCGGTCGACGACATCGCGAAAGCGAGGCCGATCACGACCGCCGGCTCTCCCGGCATGCCGAGGAGAAGCAGCACGGCCGCCATGGCGCTGGCGGTGGCAATGACCTGCACGCCGCCCAGACCGAAAACGAGGCGGCGCATGGCCCAGAGCCGCGGTAGCGACAGTTCGAGCCCGACGATGAAGAGCAGGAACATCACGCCGAGTTCGGCGAACGGCTCCACGCGCTCGCGATCTTCGATGACCAGATAGGAGAGCCAGGAGTGGTCTGTGCTCAGCCGTCCGAGCCCATAGGGTCCGACCACGACGCCGACGACCAGGAAGCCGAGCACCGCGCCAAGGCGCGCGCGGTAGAACAGCGGGACGACGAGGCCGGCGGCGGCGAAGAAGATCAGGAAGTCCTGCAGCCAGGACTCGTGCATCACGCGAAATCCTCCGCTAGTGGAAATCTGATCGGCAAAGAGGCAGGCTGCCGAGGCGGAGGCCGAGAGCTTACGGCCCCCTCGCGGCCCGGCATCCTAGTTCAATTTCACCGGCCAAAGTGTGATGCGGATTCGATGAATTGGCTTATTCCCGGCCGGCTTGCCTTCCGGCTCGGGCGCGAGGCCCTCATGCAGAGCCCCGCGTCCCCTTCACCCGGCCAAGTTCGCCCGGCGGGCGCTCAGTCAACGCGGAGCGAACGCCGGCCGAGGACGACTGCGGCCTCCGTCGCCGCGACATATCTCACTTCGTAGGTACCGGGCTTTTCCGGCGCAGGGATCACGACATTCCCTTCGGCATTGGCGTAACCCCAGGTTTCATAGACATCATCTGCCGCGCCCGGGACCGCGATCGAGATGTAGTCGCCCTCCCCGCGGGGACCGTCGAAGCTCACCTTGACATCGGCGCCGCGCCGGACACGCTCCGGCGCCTCGAGCCTGACGCTCGCCGCCGCGACAGCGATCGGGGATCGTGCGAGAACCTTGTAGCCATTCGCCGCGTTCTGCACATAGCGCAGTTCGAACGCACCGGCGCGGGCCGGCGCCTTCATGGGAAGCGGCGATTCCAGTGCGTTACGATACGACACATATACGTCGGGGGGTGCATCCGTGGCCGCAATGGCAACGAAGTCGCCGTCACCCGCCGGTCCCGTCCAGGCGATGCTGAACGGATGCGCCACCTTTATCTGAGCCGGCCCCGACACGGTCGCACCCACGGCGCCGATCGTGATCGGGCGGCGGGCAAGAACCTGCGCTTCGTGGCCCGTGACATAACGCAATTCATAAGTCCCAGGCTCGCCCGGCATGTGCAGCGTCACCGGCGCGCCATCGGCAGGCAGAGATGCCCAGGATTCATAAACATCGTTCGCCGCGCCCGGCTTGGCGATCGAGATGTAGTCGGCCTCACTCCTGGGGCCGGTCCAACTCACTGAAAGCCTTGTCCCCGCGCCCACATTCTGCGGCGCATCGAGTGTCGCCGTGGCGGGAATAACGGTGAAGCGGGCGCGCGCGAGAACCGCAGGCGGCTGCGCCAGTATGTAGCGCACTTCGTAGGCGCCGGGTGTGCCGGGAACCCGCAGCTTCAGCGGATTGCCGCTCCGCGTCCAGGCATAGGCGCGCTCTTCCGTCTCGGCACCGTCGGCGGATGCAATGGCGAGATAGTCGCCCTCCTTGTCGGGGCCCTCCCACGCGACTTCCATTTCGGTGGTCGCGACGGCGCTCGCGCTGAGCGGACGCACCGACGCTTTCGGAAGCGCACCCGTGAGCGCCACCACGATCTCGGACGGCGCGCGCGCCGTCACCTCGACGCTGGCGCTTCCGCTTCGCACGCCGGCAAGCGCCACGACGGTGTAGCTCCCATTCGCGAGGGCGATAGCGTCCCGGACATCCTCTGCGACGACGAATTCGTCGCTTGTCCGAATGATGGTGAAATTCGCTTCGGGAACCGGCTTGCCGTCAGCCGTCGCTTTCAGCCGGATGTTGCGCGTCACCGCCACGGCCTTCGGCTTCGCCGACGCCGTCCTGCGCAGGGCCTCCGCCAATTCACCGGCGTTGCTGGCCGAAACAAAGGTGCCGCCAGTGCGATCGGCGATGCAAGCGAGCCGCGCCTGATCGCCCTTTCGCGCTACATCAAAGCCCACGACATGCGCCGTCAGCCGCGTATTCTTGCGCTTGAGTTCAGCCGCCAGCGCGCACGGATCGCCCTTGCAGGTCTCCACACCATCGGTGACGAGGATGATCGTGCCGCCCTTCTTCTCGGCGTCGAGCGCCCGTGCGGCTTCGCGCAGCGCCGCCGTGATGGGAGTTCGCCCGCGCGGCGTCAGGCGCGCGACCGCCGTCTCGATCCGGCCGCGATCGAGCGCTGCCGGCGCAATCACCGTTTCGATGTCGCTGCAATCATTGGCACGCCGGTGCCCATACGCCACCAGCCCCAGGCGCGTTCCCTGCGGAAGCGACGCGGTGAGCGTGCCGACCGCCTCACGGGCTATCTCGATTTTCGTCCGTCCGTCAATGCGTCCCCACATCGAGCCGGAAACGTCGAAGACGAGGACGGTATCAGGAGCCTGACCGCCCTGTGCACCCGCGATCGCAGGATAGCTCAGCGCAAGCGCGGCAGCGAATGCAATGCGATACATGCGAAATTCTTTCGATAATAAAAGAAATCAATTGCCGAGCGCGGCTTGAATCGCCTCCAGTGCCTCGGTAGCGCGCGCGCCGTCCGGCCCGCCCGCCTGCGCCATGTCGGGCCGCCCGCCGCCGCCCTTGCCGCCGAGCGCCTCGGCGCCCTTGCGCACCAGATCGACGGCATTGAACCGGCCCGTCAGGTCGGACGTGACGCCGACGACGATGCCGGCCTTGCCTTCGTCATTGACGCTCACGAAGGCAACGACCCCGGACCCGACCTGCTTCTTGCCTTCGTCGGCAAGGCTCTTGAGGTCCTTCATCTCGATGCCGGTGACCGCGCGCGCGAGCAGCTTCACGTCGCCGACGGTCCGGATACCTTCCTCGCCATTGGCCGCCGCCGCGCCACCCCCGCCGCCCATCGCAAGCCGCCGCTTGGCGTCGGAAAGTTCGCGCTCAAGGCGCTTGCGCTCTTCGATCAGGCCGCCGACGCGGCCGGGAAGTTCTTCGATCGGCGTGCGCAGTTCGGCGGCCGCTTCGCGTGCCGCGCCGATCAGCGCATCGGCGTGCCTGCGCGCAGCGTTGCCGGTGAGCGCCTCGATGCGCCGCACGCCGGCGGCGACGCCCGCCTCGCCGACGACCGAGATCAGCCCGATGTCGCCGGTACGCCGCACATGCGTACCGCCGCAAAGCTCCACCGACCAGCCGAGCGCATTGCCGGTACCGCCGCCCTCGGTGCCGCCCATCGCGACCACCCGAACCTCGTCGCCATACTTCTCGCCGAACAGCGCACGCGCTCCGGACGCGATCGCGTCATCGACGGCCATCAGCCGCGTCACCACGGGGGCATTTTCGAGCACCAGATCGTTGGCGATGTCCTCCACCCGCACGATCTCCTCGCGCGTGATCGGCTTCGGATGCGAAATGTCGAAACGCAGGCGGTCGGGCGCGACCAGCGAACCCTTCTGCGCGACATGGTCGCCCAGCACCTGCCGCAGCGCCTCGTGCAGCAGATGGGTCGCGGAATGGTTCTGCCGTATGGCCCGTCGGCGTCCGTGATCGACGTCGAGCCCAAGCGCGAGACCAGATTTCAGCGCACCTTCCTCGACCGTGCCGAAATGCACGAAGACGTCGCCCGCCTTCTTCTGCGTATCGGTGACGCGGAAGCGCACGCCGTCGGCCTGCATCACGCCGGTGTCGCCGACCTGGCCGCCCGATTCGCCGTAGAACGGGGTCTGGTTCACGATCACGGCGCCGCTCTCGCCGGCTACCAGCGCCTCGACCGGCTGACCGTCGCGCAGCACCGACTGCACCACGCCTTCGGCGCTTTCGGTGTCGTAACCGAGGAACTCGGTGGCGCCGACTGTCTCCCGCAGTGCGAACCAGGAAGCATCGGTTGCGGCCTCGCCCGACCCGGCCCAGGACGCGCGCGCGAGTTCGCGCTGGCGCTGCATGGCCGCGTTGAAGCCCTCGACGTCCACGCCGACGCCGCGCGAGCGCAGCGCGTCCTGCGTGAGATCGAGCGGGAAGCCGTAAGTGTCGTAGAGCGTAAACGCGACCTCGCCCTTGAGGCGGTCGCCGCCGCCCAGTTCGCGGCTCTCCTGTTCGAGAATCGCGAGGCCGCGCTCGAGCGTCTTGCGGAATCGCGTCTCTTCGAGCTTGAGCGTCTCGGTGATCAGCGCCTCGGCGCGCAGCAGTTCCGGATAGGCCTGCCCCATCTCGCGCACAAGGACGGGGACGAGCCGCCACATCAGCGGATCCCGCGCGCCGAGCAGTTCGGCGTGGCGCATGGCGCGCCGCATGATGCGGCGCAGCACGTAGCCGCGCCCCTCGTTCGAGGGCAGCACGCCATCGGCGATCAGGAACGCCGATGCGCGCAGGTGGTCCGCGATCACGCGGTGCGAGGCCTTTTGCGGGCCGTCGGCATCGACATCGGTGAGATCGGCGACCACCCGGATGATTGAGCGGAACAGGTCGGTCGAATAATTGTCGTGCGTGCCCTGCAGCACCGCCGCGATCCGCTCGAGGCCCATGCCGGTGTCGATCGAAGGCCGCGGCAGTTCGAGGCGCTCGCCGGAGCCGAACTGTTCGAACTGCATGAACACGAGATTCCAGATCTCGATGAAGCGATCGCCGTCGGCCTCCGCGCTGCCCGGCGGCCCGCCCGGAATGTGATCGCCGTGGTCGTAGAAGATCTCCGAGCACGGACCGCACGGGCCGGTGTCGCCCATGGCCCAGAAATTATCCGAACCCGCGATCCGCAGGATGCGCGACTCGGGCAGCCCGGCGATCTTCTTCCACAGATCGAAGGCGACGTCGTCGTCGATATAGACGGTGGCGAGCAGCCGGTCCTTCTGCAGGCCGAACTCCTTCGTCACCAGATTCCAGGCAAGCTCGATCGCGCGCTCCTTGAAGTAGTCGCCGAACGAGAAGTTGCCGAGCATCTCGAAGAAGGTGTGATGGCGCGCGGTATAGCCGACATTGTCGAGGTCGTTATGCTTGCCGCCGGCGCGAACGCATTTCTGCGCCGTCACGGCGCGGCTGTAGGGCCGCTTTTCCAGACCGGTGAAGACGTTCTTGAACTGCACCATGCCGGCATTGGTGAACATCAATGTCGGATCGTTGCGCGGGACCAGCGGCGACGACGGCAGCGGCTCATGGCCGTTGCGTGCAAAATAGTCGATAAACGCAGATCGAATTTCGTTGACGCCGCTCATGGAGTTCCTGCTACGCGCCGGCAGCCGCGGCGCCTGCGCGCCGCTGGCATAAGCCGGCTTTCTGCTTTCCCGAGCGGTTTTAGCTGTGCGCTGGAACCCTGTCCAGAAAGCCAGACCCCACTACATGCGGACTTTCGCGCGCGGCTCCCTTAGCGATCTGCGCCGCTCCGCGTCCGCTCTTACCTCCCCGTACCCGCCCAAGCCGCGCAGGACAGCGCCCCTGAGGGCCGGAACCGAAAGCCGCCGCCCTTTCCGAAACCTCGCATCCACCCCGGACCCTAGTCCGGGGCTGGCCGATCCCGGAACGGCGCCGGGGTTCAGGCTTCCGCCGCGTCGTCGTCGTCTTCCTCTTCGGCATCGCCGGCCAGAATCTGCTCGGCAATGAGACCGGCATTCTGCCGGATCGCCGCCTCGATCCGCGCCGCGACCTCGGGATTGTTTCTCAGGAACGTCTTGGCGTTCTCCCGCCCCTGCCCGATGCGCTGGCTGTCGTGCGAGAACCAGGCGCCCGACTTCTCGACCACGCCGGCTTTCACGCCGAGGTCGAGGATCTCGCCCATCTTCGACACGCCTTCGCCGTACATGATGTCGAACTCGACCTGCTTGAACGGCGGCGCCAGTTTGTTCTTCACCACCTTGACGCGGGTCTGGTTGCCGACCACCTCGTCGCGGTCCTTGATCGCGCCGATGCGGCGGATGTCGAGACGGATCGAGGAGTAGAACTTCAGCGCCTGGCCGCCGGTCGTGGTCTCCGGACTGCCATACATCACGCCGATCTTCATGCGGATCTGGTTGATGAAGATCACCATCGTGTGCGAGCGGTTGATGGAAGCGGTGAGCTTGCGCAGCGCCTGGCTCATCAGCCGCGCCTGCAGGCCCGGCTGGCTGTCGCCCATCTCGCCCTCGAGTTCCGCGCGCGGCACCAGCGCGGCGACCGAATCGATCACCAGCACGTCGACCGCGCCGGAACGCACCAGCGTGTCGGCGATCTCGAGCGCCTGCTCGCCGGCGTCCGGCTGCGAGATCAGGAGGTCGTCGATCTTCACCCCCAGCTTGCGCGCATAGACCGGGTCGAGCGCGTGCTCGGCGTCGATGAAGGCGCAGGTGCCGCCGCGCTTCTGCGCTTCCGCCACCGCGTGCAGTGCCAGCGTGGTCTTGCCGGACGATTCCGGCCCGAAAATCTCGACCACGCGCCCGCGCGGCAGGCCGCCGATGCCGAGCGCAATGTCCAGACCGAGCGAACCGGACGAAATGGTCTCGATCTCGATCTTGTCGTTCTTGCCAAGCCGCATGATCGAGCCCTTGCCGAAGTGCCGCTCGATCTGGGTCAGCGCCGCGTCCAGTGCCTTCGACTTGTCCATAGATGTTCCTTCGACGACACGCAGGTTGGCGTTGCCCATGGGATGGTGCTCCTTATGGCCGGGATTCGGAAAACCGGCAACGCGCCGGCCTTGCGACTGAATGAAGTCACCGTACCCTATTTGTTCTATGTTCGCAATATGTTCTTTTTTGGCGCCGTTGATATCGGTCCATTTCAGCCCTCATCCGGACCGTGGCGAAGCACGCCGCGCCCCGTAAGCGTCCGCCGCTCGCGACCGACTTCTCACCATGCGGACACGCGATGACCCGGCCGCGGGCTCAAGTTGACGGCCCCGCGCGGGCCTCGCTAGATGCCGCGCGTATAATCAGCGCATCGCTTCGAAAAGCGGCTGCCGGCCTTCTAAATGAGCGGTGCGCAACAAGAACGATAAAAGCTGGTGGGAGTTCATTGAACCGGCATCCTGACCCAACCTTACAATAAGCAAGGAAACAGCTCTCCATGAAACGCTTCGCCATGGCTGCCCTTGCCGGTCTCACGCTCGCCTTGACCGGCACGGCCTCGCTCGCGCAGGGCACTTATCCCACCAAGCCGATCCGCGTGATCGTGCCTTACGCCCCGGGCGGCACCACCGACGTCGTCGCCCGTCTGGTCGCCGAACAGGCGCGCCAGACCCTCGGCCAGGCGATCGTGGTCGACAACAAGCCGGGCGCTTCCGGCCTGATCGCGATCCAGGAACTCGTGCGCTCGGCGCCGGACGGCTACACGGTGATGATCGGCAACATCTCCACCAATGCGCTCACGCCGATCCTGATGCAGAAGCGCATGCCGTTCGACTACGACAAGAGCGTGCAACCGGTCGCGCGCCTCGCCAACCTGCCGCTGATGCTGCTGGCGACCACCAAGAACTTCGAGCCCAAGAACCTCAAGGAAGTGATCGACTACGCCAGGGCGAACCCGAACCAGGTGCGCTACGCCAGCGCCGGCCTCGGCTCGTTCCAGAACATCGATATCGAGCACCTGGCCCACCGCGCCAAGGTGAAGTTCAGCCACATCCCGAACAAGTCCGGCGGCTCCGGCATGATGCGCGATATCGGCAATGGCGACGCGCAGATCACGATGTTCAGCACGCTGAATGGCGGAAACATGATCCGTCAGGGCCTGGGGCGCGGCCTTGCGGTGGTGATGGACAGCCGCCACAAGGCTTATCCGGACGTCCCGACGATGGCGGAAGCCGGCTATCCGGGCGTCGGTGGCGGACAGTGGCAGGCGGCCTTCGTGCCCGCGGGCACCCCGAAGGAGATCGTCGAAAAGCTCAGCAAGGCCTTCCAGGATGCGCTCAAGCAGCCGCAGGTCGTCAATGCTTACGAGAAGGGCGACATCATCGCGCCGGATCCGCACACGCCGGAACAAGCCCAGGCCTGGATTGCCGGCGAGATGAAGAAGTGGCGTGAAGTGATCAAAGAGATCAACATCGTCCTGGACTGATCGCGCGTCCGCACCCCCTCCCCGTCATGACCGGCAAGGGCTGAGCCGATCAGCCCTTGCTGGCCTCATCAGGGTGGCGTTCGCGCCACTTCGGACCCGGGCCGCGCATATAGTGCCGCTCCGGCCGGTAGCCCCGCTTCAGGGCTTTCATGAACTTCTGATACGCACACAACAAAAACACCGTCCGCTCTCCACACGTTATCGGTTTGCGTTCAATCCTGCCGACGACGCCATTTGAGCGCGTCAATGCGGAGCGGATTGGACGCCGTTACGGAAAAACTGAGGCAATCGCTGATTGAGGCGCAGCGTTGCGCACGAAGCACAGCGCTTCTTCACACCGCTCCGTTGCGCGCGGCCTGCTTCGTCGCCACCTGCATAACGAGATCAGCGAGGCGCTCGGCTGCATCGGGCGCGCCGAAGCCGCGGGCGCCCTCCGCCATCGCAGACAGGAGTTGCGGCGCCGCGGCGAGCTCCGCGATCTCATCGGCCAGCCTGCGCGGCGTGAAGGTGTCCTGCGGCATCACCACCGCGCCCCCGGCGCGTGCGAGTGCGGTCGCATTCGCGAGTTGATCCTGATCCAGCGCATGCGGCAGCGGCACCAGGATCGACGGCCTCCCGATCACGGACAGTTCGGCCACCGTCGATGCACCCGCGCGCGCAATCACGAGATGACTCGCGGCCATGCTCGCGGGCAGATCCTGAAAGAACGGCGCCGTCTCCGCCGCGATGCCAAGATTGCCGTAGATTTCGCGCACCCGCGCGAGATCCTCCTCGCGCACCTGCTGGACGATGGCCAGCCGCCGGCGGATGCCGGGCTCGACATGCTCCATCGCCGGCGGCACGACATCGGCCATCACGCGCGCGCCCTGGCTGCCGCCGAAGACCAGCAGGCGCAGCGGTCCATCGGCCCGCGGCGCATCGTAAGGCGTAGCGGCGGCCTCCAGCACCGCGGGGCGGACCGGGTTGCCGGTATGTGTCGCCTTGGCGGCAAGCTGCGGTTCGTTCGCGACCACGCCCTGGAAACCGGTAGCGATGGCTGTGACGCGGCCGGCAAGCAGACGGTTGGCGCGGCCCATCACGCCGTTCTGCTCGTGCACGATACTGGGGATGCCGCGCAGCCAGGCGGCGAGCAGCGGCGGGATCGAGGGATAACCGCCGAACCCGACCACGGCCGCCGGCTTCAACCGGCCCAGCAGACGCCAGGCTGCGAACAGCCCGTATGACAGCCGCCACGCGGTGCGCGCGAGCGAGACCGGATCGCGCCCGCGAAAGGTATCGCTCGGCACCACATGGGTCTCGCGTGCCGAAAACGCCGTGCCGTAGCGTGTCGCGCGTTCGTCGGTCGCGAGGTCGACAGTCACGCCGCGCGCAGCAAGCGCGCGCGCCAGCGCCTCGGCCGGAAACAGGTGGCCTCCGGTTCCGCCCGCAGCGAGCAGCACCAGCGGCGTGGCGTCGGCCCGGCTCATCAGGCGGTCCCTGCAATCGGCGCGAAGCCGTCCCCGGACGCCAGACGCTCGGCGCGCGGGCGCTCGCGCGTGAGCGCCACCAGCATGCCCATCGCATAGGCGAGCGAGATCAGCGAGGAGCCGCCGTAGGAGATAAATGGCAGCGTCATGCCCTTGGAAGGAATAAGGTGGAGGTTGACGGCCATGTTGATCGCCGACTGCGTGCCGAACAGTATGGCAAGGCCGGACACCGCAAAGCGCGTGAACGGGTCCTCGTCCTCAAGCGCCCGGCGCAAGGCCCGCAGCACGATGAAGGCGAACAGACCGACCAGCAGCAGGCAAAGGACGATGCCGAACTCTTCGGCCGCCACCGCAAACACGAAGTCGGTATGGCTCTCCGGCAGCACGCGCTTGACCGTGCCCTCTCCGGGCCCGCGGCCGAGCCAGCCGCCGCGCGCGAAGGACTCCATCGCGACGTCGATGTTGAAGGTGTCGCCCGAATCAGGGTTCAGGAAGCGCTTGATGCGGCTGGCGACGTGCGGAATGGTCAGATAGGCCGTGAACAGCCCCACGACGGCGGCGCTCCCCAGACCGAACACCCAGATCCAGCGCATCCCGGCCATGAAGAACAGCGCGCACCACACCAGCGCGACCAGCATGGTCTGACCGAGGTCCGGCTGCAGCACGAGCAGGACCACCATCAGCAACAGCAGGCCGACGGCCACGGTATTGGCCGGCATTTCGGGACGGCGCGCGGACTCCGCGAACAGCCACGAGACCAGCACCACGAAAGCCGGCTTGGCGAATTCGGACCCTTGAATGCCGACGCCTGCGATCGCAAGCCAGCGGCGGGAGCCCTTGATCTCCGGCCCGTACATCAAGGTGGCGAGGAGCAGCACGACGCTGCCGGCGAACACCAGCAGCGACAGCCGGCGTATGTCACGCGGCGACAGCAGCGAAGTCGCAATCAGCACCGCGCAGGCCGGCAGCAGGAACAGGACGTGCCGGTTCACGAAATGAAACGGATCGAGCCCGATCCTCGCCGCAACCGGCGGTGTCGCCGCGAGCGAAAGAATGACGCCGGCAAGCATCAGCGCGCCGATCGCCACCAGCAGTGGACGATCGACAGTCCACCACCAGTCCCCGAATGTTGAACGATTGGTACGCGAAACCATGGCAGCCTCGACAGCGCGCGAATCCTACTCCTGCCTGCCCATGGTTTAGGTTCGATTAACGGCGCTCCAAGTCGTGCCCGGTTCGTCTCGACAACGCCGCGCCTGCCGACGATCCCAGCTCAAGATCAGGCGCTGGCGCGCGCCTTCAGCGCACTCTCGGCAAGCGTCTTGCCGAGCGACCACACGGCGCCGGGCACCCGGTGACTCGCCGCAATGACCTTGTCGAACGAGGTTTCGATCCAGTCGACATCGGTCTCGCTGATGGTCAGCGGCGGCAGCAGTTTCACCACATGCAGCCCGTGACCTGCCACCTGCGTGAGGATCTTCTCCTCCTTGAACAGCGGGATGGTGATTAGCTGGCAGAACAGGCCCTTGTTCGCGCTCTCCAGCAGGTTCCACGAGGCCTTGAGCGCGAACGAGCGCGGCGGCCCGAACTCGATGCCGATCATCAATCCCTTGCCGCGCACTTCTTTGAGAAGTTCGTAGCGGCCGATCATGGCCGAGAGGCGCTCGATGATCGCATTGCCGCGGCGGGCAGCATTGGCGACCAGATCCTCCTGCTCCATCGCAGCCAGCATCGCGATGCCGGCGGCCATCGCCATGTCGTTCTTGGAGAAGGTGGACCCATGCACCACCGCCCGGTCCATGCGGTTGAAGACCTTGTCGAACACCCATTTGCGGGTGAGCACCGCACCGATCGGCACGTGGCCGCCGGAGAGCGATTTTGCCAGCAGCACCATGTCCGGCTCGACGCCCCAGTGCTCGACCGCGAGGAACTTTCCGGTGCGGCCGAGGCCGGTCTGGATCTCGTCGGCCACGAACAGCGTGCCGTGCTTGCGGCAGAGCGCGGCCGCCTCCCTGAGGTAGTCGTCGTCGGGCATGTTGACGCCCTTGCCCTGGATCGGCTCGACGAAGAATGCCGCGATATTGCCGCCGCTCAGCGCCTTCTCCAGCGCCGCAAGGTCATTGAACGGCACCTTCACGCAATCCGGCAGCAGCGGCTCGAATCCGGTCCGGAAGACGGCATCGCCGTTGAGCGACAGGGCGCCGTAGGTCAGCCCGTGATAGCCGTGGTCGCAGAACACGATCCCCGGCCGCCGGGTCGCCGCACGCGCGAACTTCATGCCCGCCTCGACGGCTTCGGCCCCCGAATTCGCGAAGAAGGCCTTTTCGAGATAGGGCACCTGGCGCAACAGCCGCTCGGCCAGCACGCCGGCCAGCGTGGAAACGTCCATCTGCACCATGTTGGGCAGTTCGCCGTCGATCACGCTGCGCAAAGCCGCACGCACGGTCGGATGGTTGCGGCCGAGCGCAAACACGCCGAATCCGCTCAGAAGGTCGAGATAGCGCGCCCCAGCCCGATCATAGAGATATTGCCCACTGCCGCGGCAAAATCCGACATCGTAGCCGATGGTCCGCAGCACCCGCACCATCTGCTCGTTGAGGTGCTCCGTGTGCATCGCGAAGCGCTCCGCCTCGCGCTCGGCGAACAGCGCCTGCATGTCGGTATTATCGAGCGGATTCATGCGTCTCGTCTGCCTCTCCTGGGTGCCCCGGGGGAGGTCAGTAACGCGCAATCGGGCCGAGGGGAAGCGGGATCACCGCCCTCCTCCCCTCGGGGGCCGGGCCGTGATCCGCGGTGGGGCGCTCCCTATTGCAGCGGAAGCGTATCGGCCGGCGATCTGTTGACCGTATTGTCCGCGATCACGTTGTTGCCAAACGAAATGATCTTCGCGGCGCCGCCTGTCCCGAGGCTCACATTGTTGCCGCTGACGACGGAATTGCTCATGAAAACGGTGGCGGTTCCCCGTTCCGCCCTGATGGCCTGCAGGCTGCTATCGGAGATTGTGACGCGGTTGAGGACCACGCCGGCGCGTCCGCTGGCCTGCGGCGAGACAAATATGCCCTGCTGATTCTTCACGATCGTGCAATCCGAGATGTTGACCCGCGTCGGTACGGTCGGCTCGACGGCGACGCCGCGCCCCGATCCGGCGTTCTGGAATCCGCGGATGATGCAGTTGCTGATGTGCACGGCGCGGGCGCTCAGTACGCGCACGCCGTTGGTTCCGGTGCCAAGGCCTTCGATGGTCAGGCCGTGCAACGTGACCTCGTCATTCGGTCCCGCATTAATGGTAATGCCGTTCGCACCGGACACGAGAACGCTGCCTTCGACGCCCCGCGCCACAATGCTGATCGATTTGGTGATCGTCAGGTAGCCGAATCCGCCGGGATCGAGCACGCTGATTTCGCCGCCGGCCTGCGTCTTCGAGATCGCACCCGCAAATGTCTTGCAGGGCGCCGTGCGCGAACACGGATTGGCATCGTCGCCGACGCCGGAGACCCAGGTCCGCGTCGCCTGCGCATGTCCTTCGCTGCTGCCCACGACCAGCACGGCCACGGCCACGGCAAGCAAACTCATCCATCGAAACATGGTGTCTTCCCCTCGTGCGGGACCGCAGGTCCAGCCAGCCCAAATCACAGCCAGAAAATACTACCGGCTTCTTCGCGCCGCCGCCACGCCAGACATCAGGTGCCCGACATCAGATGTCCGGGATCAGTCCCGTGCGGCACCCGGTCAGATTCCCGACCATAGACCGTCGATGACGTCGATCTCGCCCATACGGCCCTTTGTGTGATCCGTCGGCGTCGGGCGCGTTGACCACGCCCGACAGACCCGCAGCGCCCCGCCCCTATTGCAGCGGAAGCGTCTCCGTCGGCGCCTTGTTGTTCTTGTTGTCGACAATCACGTTGTTGCCAAACGAAACGACCCTGGCCGCGCCGTTTGTCCCAATGCTCACATTGTTTCCGCTGATAACGGAATTGCTCATGAAGACGGTGGAGGCCCCCCGCTCGGCCCTGATGCCGTGGCCGCCATCGGAGAGTGTGACGCGGTTGAGCACCACGCTCGCGCGTCCGCCGGGCTGCGGCGAGACCCGCACGCCCATCTGGTTCTTCACGATCATGCAGTCCGAAATATTGACCCGCATCGGCATGTTTGGCTCGATGGCTATGCCGCGCCCCGACCCTACGGCTTGAAATCCGCGGATCAGGCAGTTGTTGATGTGCACGGCGCGACCGCTTACCACCCGCACGCCGTTGGTTCCGGTGCCAAGGCCTTCGATGGTCAGGCCGTCAAGCGTGACCTCGTCATTCGGTCCCGCATTGATGTTAATGCCGTTCGTACCGGACACGAGAGCGCTGCCTTCGACGCCCCGCGCCACAATGCTGATCGATTTGGTGATGGTCACGGCGCCGAATCCGCCGGGATCGAGCACGCTGATCTGGCCGCCGGCCTGCGTCTTCGAGATCGCACTCGCAAACGTCCTGCAAGGCGCCGTGCGCGAACACGGATTGGCATCGTCGCCGACGCCCGAGACCCAGGTCCGCGTCGCCTGCGCCTGCCCCTCGCTGCTGCCCATGACCAGCATGGCCACGGCCACGGCAAGCAGACTCATCCATCGAAACATGGTGTCCTCCCCTTCGTGCGGGACCGCGGTCCCGACAGCCCAAATCACAGACAGAAAATGCTACCGGTCCGCTGCTATGACCAGCACCGGATGTCCTGTCCAGACCCGGTCAGAGCCTGGACTTCAGCAGGTCCAAAGCTATCAGAAGGTTTGACGGGTCGGGCTTCAATTCGCCGGCATAGATGCGGCGCGTAACCTCGACCATCGTATCGTTCGCGGGCGTCGGGATTCCGCGCTTGCGGCCCTCGGCTGCCACCAGACCATTGATGACGTCGATCTCGCTCAGCCGGCCCTTCATGTGGTCCTGCAGAGTGGTGTTGGCGCCGCGGCCGGGCCCGATGTCGTGATTGACCTTGTCGATCAGCTTCATAAGCAGGTTGTTGGCGCCCTCGATCTCGGCCTGGGTGAGCCCGAAGATCGGCACGATGGGATGGCCGAGCGCGGCGCCGACCTTGAGCGACTCGGACCCGAGCTGCATCATGAAGTCTTCCATGCCCTCCGGCTGCTTGTCCGCCAGTTCGCCCCCGGTCATCGCGATGGTGCCGAGCGTCATGGAGTTCAGCACAAGCTTCATATACTTGGCCGCCAGGATGTTCGTCGTGATCTCGACCTTGCCGGCGTGGCGGAGAACGGTCGCGACTTCCTCCTCGCGGCCCTCCGTTGAAGGGTGGAAGCTGCCGAGCGCGAACCAGGTCCGTTCCGGCGCGGTGTTGCGCTTGATCTGGCCCGGCACGAAGCAATAGGACGACAGTTCGGGCGTGCAGCCGAGCGTGCGCGGATGTCCGACGACTTCGGCAAGGCTTTCCGCCATCATGCCGTTCTGCACGCCGACCAGGAATCCGTCCGGCTTGAGGTAGGGCTTGATGAGTTCGGCGTGCCAGCGCGCATCGTAAGCCTTGGTCACCAGCAGCACGACGTCGAACATCTGGTTCATGCCGGCGAGGTCGCAGAGGTGATGCGCGCGCACCCTGGCGTGGATCTCGCCCTGCCGCAGGGTCACATGGAGACCGTTGGCGCGCATCGCCTCGACATGCGCGGGCCATTGGTCGATGAGCACGACGTCGAGCCCGGCATTGGTCAGATCGGCCGCGATGCAGCTTCCGTTTGCGCCGGTCCCAAGGACTGCGATTTTCTTGTCCATCACATCGTCACTGCGGTTTGAGGTCGTAATCCCGGATGACCTTGGCCATCTTCTCGATGTCCTGCGGCAGGAAGCGCGCAAAAGCATCGGGCGTATCGGTCATCGACACGTAGCCGAGATCCTCCAGCCGCTTATGCGTTTCCGGCATCGCCAGCGCGGTCGCAATCGCCGACTGCAGCTTGTCGCGGATCGCTGTCGGGGTAGCGGCGGGGAGCAACAGCCCGTACCAGGTCGACATCTCGTAGCCGGGGATCGTTTCTGCGACCGTCGGCAGTTGCGGCAGGAAGGGAATGCGCTGTTCCGTCGTGACCCCGAGCCCGACGAGCTTTCCCTGCTCGACGAACGGTTTGGCCGTCGCATAGGGCGAACCGTAGACATCGGTGGCGCCGGAGACGATCGACGCCAGCGCCGGCCCGCCGCCGTTGTAGGGGATATGCACCATGTCGATGCCGGCGCGCGCCTTGAGCACCTCGGTGACGATGAAGGTCGCCGCACCGATGCCGCCGGACGCGAAGTTCAGCTTGCCCGGCTCCGCCTTGGCCTTGTCGACCAGTTCCTTGATCGTGCGCACGCCCGTCTTGGGATGCGCGACGATGATGTAGAAGGCCGATGCGAAGCGCGAGACCGGCTTGAAGTCCTTCACGAGATCGTAGTTGAGGTTCTTGTACAGCGTGTGGCTGAAGGAGTGGTTGGTGTTGGCCTGCAGTATCGTGTAGCCGTCCGGCGCGGCCCGCGCTGCGGTGGCCGCAGCGACCGTTCCGCCGGCGCCCGCGCGGTTGACGACCACCACCGGCTGTCCAAGGACCTTGGACAGCGCCTCCGCCATCACGCGGCCGACGACGTCGGGGGAACTGCCCGGCGAACTCGGCACGATGTAGCTGATCGGGCGCTCGGGATAGCCCTGCGCTTGCGCCTGCTGCGGCAGCAGCGCTGCGGCGAGCATGGTGGCGGCAGCGAAGATAAAGTGACGTCTGCTCGGCACCCCGGCGCCCTTTCGGCGCGCGCGGCCGCTCGGCCCTTTGGCCATGGCGCATTCCTCCGTTGGCCGCAGCGGCTTTTTGTATCCGCTCAGGCGGTAGCCGGTTGCTTCGCAATTCCCCCGGCGGTCCGCAAGGGGAAATTGGCCGGCGTGCCGAAGGCGTCCGCTGAGCGGTCAGTCAGTGGGATAGGCTGATGTTCGCATCAGGCCGCGCTGCGGACGATGCGCGCCGCTTGCTTCAGGCGGCCGCGGCGTGACGTTCGCCTGCGGTCGAAGGGACAAGTGCCGGCGCCGACTCGTTCGCGCTCGCGATGCAGATGCAGTCCCGTCCCTGATCCTTGGCGCGGTAGACCGCTTTGTCTGCTCGTGCCAGCAGCGCAGCGAGCGTCTCCGCGTCGCGGTGGATCGCGATGCCGATACTCACGGTCGGCACAAGGTCCGCCGTCATCGCATGACCCGCTTCGGCGGCAAACGCCCGGCGCACCCGCTCGGCCGCTTCGCGCGCCTGCGCTTCGTCGCAGTCCGGCAGCAGAGCGGCGAACTCCTCCCCGCCGAGACGACCGACGATGTCGGTTGCGCGCAGTTCGCGCCGTACGGCCGCGCTGAATTTCTCGAGCACGCTGTCTCCGACAGCGTGGCCGAAACGGTCGTTGACCTGCTTGAACCGGTCGAGGTCGAACGCCAGCACTGCGAGCGGACGCTTTCGCCGTTCCTGATGGACGAAACACGCCTCGCTGCTGGCGTAGAATGCGCGGCGGTTCAGCAGATCGGTCAGCGGGTCGATATGCGACGCCCGCTTGTGCTGCAACTCGCTGCGTTCCTTGGCCAGAGCCAGCAGTGCGAAGGCAAGCGCATTCATGAACAGAAGCGTGCCGAGAGCTACCGTCGCGAACAGCTTGCTTTCGAACAGAGCGCGGCTGTCCGGTAACGGCTCCGAGAACGAAAGCGCGCCGCGTCCGAGCATCACAGTGCCATAGGCCAGAAGCACCACGACCGCGGCCCAGCGTGCGAACAGCTTTTCGGCGCGACCGCGCCAGAGTTCATAGCCGGTGACGAACAGGAACGCCCCGATCACGACCGACACGACGGCGGCTCGCAGATTGATGTTCCCGGCGAAGAACGCAAACTGACACGCCACCACCCAGGCCAGCGCGGGCGGCGCGTACCACCAGACCGGGGTCCCTCGCCCTTCGAAGCTGCGCGCACCCGCCCAATTAAGGCCGGCGGCCAAAAGGATCAGCGCGTTCGCGACGGCTATGGAGAGGAAATCGGAAATCACCCCGCGACGCGCCAGCAGCCCCGCTCCGACCGAAAGCAGGATGTACATCGCCGCCCAGTAAAGCAGGGCGCGCTGGTTGCGGTTCGAAAACCAGATGCACAGCAGCATGGCGCCAAGAATCGCGGCGACGCTAAACATCGCCAGCCCGAGCGTCGGTACGTGAGGAAAGGTCGAGCCGGCCACTTCGCTGTCCCGTTATTGGGGCCATCCTGCGCGCGCGAGCCCTTCCCTCTGGTTAATACGACCTGAGCAGAACGAGGGTAATCCGGGCTGACTGGCAACAGCGTCAATAAACATTAACCGTCACACGCCGTACGCGCAGAGTGTCGTTAGCTGTCTGGAAACCATAGGCCGTCTGGAAGCCGGAGAGCGCGAGCGGCCCAAAACGCAAATGCCCGGCCACAGGGGCCGGGCATTGGAGAACGATAAAGAAGCGTCTGTCGATCAGCGCTTCGAGAACTGGAACGACCGGCGGGCCTTGGCGCGGCCGTACTTCTTGCGCTCGACCACACGCGAGTCGCGGGTGAGGAAGCCGCCGCGCTTGAGCAGGCTGCGGAGGTCCGGCTCGAAGTTCGTCAGCGCCTTCGACAGACCGTGGCGCACCGCGCCGGCCTGACCCGAGAGACCACCGCCGGAGACGGTGCAGATCACGTCGTACTGGCCATTGCGGTTGGCAGTGACCAGCGGCTGCTGGATCAGCATCCGCAGCACCGGCCGGGCGAAATAGGTGTCCAGCGGGCGATCGTTGATCGTGATATTGCCGGCGCCCGGCTTGACCCACACACGGGCGACAGCGTCCTTGCGCTTGCCGGTGGCGTAGGCGCGGCCCTGATTGTCGAGCTTCTGGGAATACTTGGGCGCTTCCGACTCGGTCGTCGCCGTCTTGAGCGCGGCCAGTCCTTCAAGCGACTGCACGGTATCGGCCACGATTAGGCCCTCCTGGCGTTCTTGCGATTGAGAGCGGCGACGTCGAGCGGCTCCGGCTGCTGCGCCGTGTGCGGATGCTCGGGGCCGCCATAGACACGCAGATTGCCGAGTTGGCGACGTCCCAGAGGTCCGCGCGGCAGCATGCGCTCGACCGCCTTCTCCACCACCCGCTGCGGATACCGTCCGCTGAGGATGAAATCGGCGGTACGTTCCTTGATCCCGCCGGGATAGCCGGTGTGGTGGTGATAGACCTTCTGCTCGCGCTTGCGGCCGGTCAGCACAACCTTGTCGGCATTGACGACGATGACGTTGTCGCCGTCATCGACATGCGGGGTATAAGTGGGCTTGTGCTTGCCGCGCAGGCGCATGGCGATCAGCGAAGCCAGGCGACCGACCACGAGACCCTGCCCGTCGATCAGCACCCATTTCTTCTCGACTTCGGCAGGCTTGGCCGAATACGTGCTCATGAGTTCTATCCGGATGATCTTGTCCGGCCGATGTGCCGGATGCTGGCGCGGCTTCTACCTGCGGCGGCTCACGCCGTCAACTGCGCATATTCGAAAAAACCGCATAAATTCAGCGATCTGGCTATATGGTATTTTATTACCTTGTTGGAATGGAATAGGTCCCGGTCGCATGGGCCACCATGTCCTCGCTGCCGGGCGAGCGGATCGCCACCTCGCCCACCGCCAGCCGCTTGCCGAGCTTGAGCAGGCGGCCCTCGGCGATCAGGTCGTCGGGAGCCGGCTTGCGCAGGAAATTGACGCTGATGTGGGTCGTTACGGCGAGCGGCACCCAGCCGATGCTGCCGAGGATCGCGATGTAGATCGTGACATCGGCCAGTTCCATCATGGTCGGGCCGGAAATGGTGCCGCCCGGCCGCAACGAGTTGCGGTTGAACGGTTTTCGTACCCGGCAGGCGCCGTATTGCAGGTCTTCGATCTGCACACGGCCCGGCGCGCCGAAGACTTCCGGAAAGGCCTCGATCAGCTTGCTGTCCAGTTCCCCGATCGTCATCGCCGGTTCCGGCATGTCCGCCCGCCTCGTTGTTTCTTTCGGCCGGCAGCTTGCCTCGTCGAACCGGCTTTGTCGCCCCTTCCCGGCTCTTGCGTCGTGAAGGCAGCGCCGATGAACGTCGGCGCCTTGCGTGCGGCGTTGTGCCAGCTAACTATGAATGGCGCCGCACAATTGGGACACCGACCATGCACGCCCCGAGCTTCGCCGAAAATACCAACGCCCCCCTGCTTCTGTGCGAAGTTGCCGGCGCGACCGCGATACTCACGCTCGACCGGCCCGAAACCCGCAACACCTTGTCGGAAGCAATGCTCAGCGCGCTGGGCAAGGCCTTGGGCGAAATCGCCGAGGACCGCAGCATCCGCGCCGTGGTCCTCGCCGCCAACGGCCCGGTATTCAGCGCCGGGCACGATCTCAAGGAACTGACCGCGCACCGCGCGCATGCCGATGGCGGACGGGCCTATTTCCACCAGATCATGCAGGCCTGCAGCGCGGTGATGCAGATGATCGTGCGGCTGCCGCAGCCAGTGATCGCGGCGGTCGAAGGCACGGCCACGGCGGCCGGCTGCCAGCTGGTCGCAAGCTGCGACCTCGGCATCGCGTCCGCGACCGCGAAGTTCGGGACTTCGGGCATCAATGCCGGGCTGTTCTGCTCCACCCCGATGGTCGCGCTCTCGCGCAAGGTCGCGCGCGCCCCCGCCATGGAGATGCTGCTCACCGGCGATCTGATCCCGGCCGATGAGGCGTTGCGCATCGGCCTCGTCAGCCGCGTGGTGCCGGCGGGTCAGGCGCGCAGCGAAGCGCTGGCGCTGGCGGACAAGATCGCCGCCAAGTCGGCGTCCGCGGTCCGGCTCGGCAAGGAGGCGTTCTACCGCCAACTCGAAATGGGCCTGAGCGAAGCCTACAGCTACACGTCCGACGTGATGGTGCAGAACATGCTGACCGGCGATGCCGAGGAAGGCATCGCCGCCTTCATCGAGAAGCGGCCGCCGCAGTGGCGCGACTCCTGAGCCTGTCCGTCAGTCAGGCCGGCGGCGCGCCCGGCGCTCCCGGCTGCTTCGACATGTGCTCACGCGCGAACTCGTCCATCGCGAAGCACGCCTTCGCGATACGCATGACGGTCGGATAGGGCGCGAGGTCGACCTTCTGCCCCTGCGCCCCGATGATCCAGCCGGCAAGGCAGATGTCAGCCATCGTGACGCTGTCGCCATGGCAAAACCTGCCGGTCTCGGCGTCGCGCGCCAGATGCTCCTCGAGCGAGATGAGCGATTCCTGATACCAGTGCGTCTGCCAGTGCGCGAGTTGCGCCTCGTCGAACTTGAACCCCTCCACCAGCATCTTACGCACGCGCGGCACCTGCAGCGGATGCCCGTCCGCCACCACGATCTGCGCCAGAGCACGCACGCGGGCGCGGCCCCGCGCATCGCCCGGCAGCAGCGCCGGCTGCGGATGCGTCTCTTCGAGATATTCGAGGATCGCCATCGACTCGAACAGCGCCGGCTTGCCGTCGTCGAGGTCGAGCGCCGGAACGGCCCGGGCCGGATTGACGTCGCGGAACCCGGCCGCAAACTGCTCGCCCTTCAGAAGGTCGATGCTGACCTTCTCAAACGGGATGCCCTTGATATTGAGGGCGACCCGCACGCGGTACGCTGCATTCGACCGCCAGAACGTATAGAGCTTCATCGCACCACCCTCCCCTGACTGCGCCGCGGCGTTAGGCCGCCTGGGGCGCGTTCATAAGCCATCAGCTATGAGAAGTCCCGCCTTCCGCTCCGCGCGCACGCGGCCTATGTTCGGCGGTATCAAAGAAGAATGACCATGAACCACGACGAATATTCCGACTCCTACGTCCGCGGGATCCTCAACACGGTAAAGACGATCGCGATGGTCGGCGTGTCCAACAAGGACAACCGGCCGAGCTACTTCGCCTTCAAGTACCTGCTGGAACGCGGCTACCGGATGATTCCGGTCAATCCCGTTCTCGTCGGCACGGAACTGCTGGGACAGAAGGTCTATGCGAAGCTGGCGGACGTACCGGAGCCGATCGACATGGTCGACATCTTCCGCGCGCAGCAATATGCGCCCGGCATCGTCGAGGAAGCGATTGCGCTGACGCCGCGGCCGCAGGTGCTGTGGATGCAGCTTGGCGTCCGCCACGAGGCCGCGGCCGAAGCCGCCGAGGCCGCGGGCATGAAGGTGGTCATGAACCGCTGCCCGAAGATCGAATACGGCCGGCTTTCGTCCGAGATCAGCTGGATCGGGGTCAATTCCCGCACCATCAGTTCGAAGCGCGCGAAGCCGCTCGGCGGCGGCGTCCAGCGCATGTCGCTCAACCGGCAAACGCTCGCAGGCGGGACCACCGAGGCGACCGATCGCGCCCAGAAAGGGCAAGAAGCGACCAAATAGGCTCCAAATAGGCCCTCGCGCATGCACCGAAAGGAGCCTCTCTACCGGCGCGTCAACACCCGCGCGCGGGGCGTTCACCACAACCGCGGCGGTGAATACCGCTGGTCGCGTGGACGGGATGATGACCGCGCCGGGCGCGGCGCCATGCAGAAGGACGTGCGGCGCGGCCTCGATTACACGCCGCTCTTCCGCTTCCTCCTCTCCCGTGTCGGCAAGGACTGGGACGCGGTGCACAGCGAGGCGGTGTCGCGGCTCGACCGGCCCGATCCGATCTTCTGGATGGTCGCGCTCACGGACGACGCGAAGAAGCCCTTCGTTCTGATGGGTGAAAGTTCGTATTACAGCGGCCTTTTCGTCGATGCGGACAATCGGCTGGCGATCGTCGATCCGGACCTGCGCGTCGAGCACATGAAACCGAGCTGCGCCTGTTGTACGCACACGTTCAACGGCGTGCCGTTCGTCCGGAAATACGATCCCGAAGATCGCTGCTAGTTCGGCGCCATCAGGTCGCGTGCCGCTGGCCGCTCTTGACCGGCGCTTGAGCGTCACGGCAGGGTTCGGGCGAGCTCTTGAAAATGCCGGGTCCGCCCGGTACGTTCTATAAACCGAACATCGCTACTGAAAGACCGAACCTTGACGTTCGGTCCGTCCCTCGGAGGGGATCCTATGACCGACCGCACCCCTGGGTTCAACACGCTCGCCGTCCATGCCGGGGCGCAGCCTGATCCCACGACCGGCGCGCGCGCCACACCGATCTATCAGACCACCTCGTTCGTGTTCGACGACGTGGACCACGCTGCCTCGCTGTTCGGCCTGCAGGCGTTCGGCAATATCTATACGCGCATCGGCAACCCGACCAATGCGGTGCTTGAGGAGCGCGTGGCCGCGCTCGAGGGCGGCACGGCGGCGCTCGCGGTGGCATCAGGCCACGCCGCACAGGT